>Ga0213840_1000131_pt1 | contig 185732 bp, 174 predicted proteins | sample SWPATP22_FD_160132 | JGI IMG/M metagenome (GOLD analysis project Ga0213840, IMG submission 160132) | Coastal seawater microbial communities from Marineland, Florida, United States - SWPA TP2 #2 | ecosystem: Environmental > Aquatic > Marine > Coastal | place: USA: Florida | collected 2016-08-14 | reverse complement strand
TGAGGATGCCGGTATTGAGGAAGGTATTGAAGTGGAACAAGTTTCGGATGAAAACACCTATACCAATATCTTGCCGGGCGTTCACTTTAAATATGATGCAACCAATAATACCATTCTAAGGTTTGCATGGACCAACACCTTGGCCAGACCCAACTATGTTGATTTGATTCCAAGGGCCGAGATTGTGAACGAGGATGCAGAGGTCATTGTTGGGAATCCAGAGTTGGACCCAACAACGTCCATGAACTTTGATTTGAACGCGGAGCATTATTTTGAGAGCGTAGGTATTGTTTCAGGAGGGCTTTTTTATAAGAGGATAAACGATTTTATCTATACCTTCATCACAGAATCTGAAGATGATTCTTTTGGAACAGGAACCACAGGATACGATATTTTTCAACCCTTGAACGGGGATTCTGCATCCATTTTTGGTGCGGAGGTCTCCTTCCAGCGTCAGTTGGATTTCTTGCCTGGGTTTGCACGTAATTTCAGCATTTATCTAAACTATACCTACTTGACCTCAAGTGCAGATGGTATCCGTAACGAAGATGGTGATGAACGAACCGATTTGGATCTGCCCAATACCGCTCCCAACATGTTCAACGGATCATTGGGGTATGCCGACAAACGTTTCAGTGCAAGACTTTCCGCCAATTTTTCGGATTCCTATGTGGATGAAATCGGAGGGAATGCCTTTGAGGACAGATACTATGATACCCAGTTTTTCCTGGATTTCAACGCTAGCTATGCCATCAATAGTAATTTGAGATTGTATGCAGACGTAAACAATATCACCAATCAGCCTTTGCGCTATTTTCAAGGAGTAAAGGATAGAACCCAACAAATGGAGTTCTACGATATTCGATTCACTTTTGGATTGAAGTACGATTTGTTCAAAAAATAATTTCAGCAGCTAGTATTATTTTGAACAATGTCATGCCGAGTGCCTGTCCTAACATTTGGGCAGGCGCTCCAAATGACGCCTTCTTTTTTAAACTATTCATATGAAAAAATTTTATATACCCTTTATACTTGTGCTAGGCATGGTTTCCTGTAAACAAGGGAGTGAGCTTCCAGCCATAGCACCGGACATTATTACTGAAAAAACACCAAACGATACGGATGATCCCGCCATTTGGGTCAATCCGGATGATGCATCAAAAAGTATTGTTTTTGGAACCGATAAAGAGACCAACGGAGGTATTTATGCCTTTGACCTCAATGGAAAGATCATTCAAGAAAAGTCCATCAAAAACATCCAAAGACCCAACAATGTGGATTTGGAATACGGTTTTCAGTTGAACGATTCGGTTGCTGTGGATGTAATTGCTTTCACGGAAAGGGAAAAGCAACAAATAAGATTGTTTTCCGTACCAGATATGAAGCCGCTCGATGATGGAGGTTTCCCTGTTTTTGAAGACGAATCGAATATGGAACAACGTCTGGCCATGGGTATCAGTTTGTACAAATCGCCAAAAGATTCATCCCTGTATGCCATTGTTGGCAGAAAGATAGGACCAAGTGGTTCGTATTTGTACCAATATAAATTTGAATCGGATAGCATGGGAATTTCCGCCAATTTGGTGCGAAAGTTCGGAAGCTTTACGGGAGGAAAGGAAATTGAGGCCATTGCCGTGGACAACGAAATGGGCTACGTATATTATTCTGATGAGGGCGAATGCGTTAAAAAATATTATGCGGAACCTAGTATGGGCAATGAAGAATTGGCCTGCTTTGGAGGAGAACACTTTTTGGAGGATATCGAGGGGATTGCCATTGCTAGATACCCCAACGGAGAAGGGTACATCATTGTATCTGACCAGCAACGCGGACAGTTCAATATCTTCTCCAGAAAAGACAATAGTTTTATCAAGACCGTAAACCTATCCACTACAGAAACTGATGGCTGCGATGTGGTTACCGTACCGTTGAACGATACTTTCCCCAATGGTCTTTTTGCCGCAATGAACGACCAAAAGGACTTCTATTTTTACGATTTGAAGAAAGCGTTGGGCCTGAAATAAAATTCAAATAGTAAGTTTTCGTTTTCGAGCGGTTATCTCCCAAGTGTCGGTTTTTTTACCGTTTTTGATCACGGAAACTTCATCATGTAGGTTAATGGTAGGACAAATATGGTAGGGGATGCCGTAAAGCACATCACCAATATTTAGGGCATCCCAATCCGCTACCTTGATTACGCCGTGCTCCTCACTTTGTGAAAGTAGCTCGTAATCCTCAAGATTGAGGAATTGTATCCGTTTGTCGATTGGATTTTCAGCGGCCACGGATTTATGCCCCATATCTACGGTAACAATACCTTCGGTGGGTTTGGAGATTACGCGGGTCACCACAAGGGCAGCGTGCTTAAAGTTTTGTTCCGTTAATTTTTCACCATATCCCCAATCCCACAACACGCAGGTACCCGGACTGGTAATCCTGTTTTCTTCCATACGGTGTGAAGTGAAGGAAGGGGTTCCACCGCAAATCATTGTCAGGTTTGGATGTGAATTTTTTAAGGCGTTGAAGTAGTCGGTGACGGACTCCAGCCCCTCTTCAATTTTTTGGTTCCTCTCCGAGAAATTGGGGTCGCGAAGATGTCCGTCGTACACATGGAACCCTTCAAACTGAACGGATTTGCATTCATCCAAAGAGGCGATCAAAGCATCGAGTTCCTTTCCTATTTTGATTCCAGAACGGTTCATCCCGTTGTTGATGTCTATATAAACTGGAATGATCAAGCCTTTGGTTTTGGCTTTTTCATTTAATAATCTGGCCGTGGGCACAGCATCGATCAGCGTGGCAAAACGGGTAGAAGGAAAATGGGCGGTCAATTCAAGGAAACGGTCCACTTTGGGCCCTACCAATTGATGGGCGATCAGTACAAAATCGGCACCCGCCTCTGCGGCAATTTCCGCTTCCGCAATGGTGGAACCCTTAAAATTGGAAATGCCCGCATCCAACAAGCGCTCCATGACCTTGGGCATTTTATTGGTCTTGATATGGGGCATCAACCTTTGGGTATCCCCATTGACCAAGGAAAGCATTTCTTTGATGTTGTATGCCAGATGATCTATATATAGGGCAATGGATGGGGAATCTACCGTATCCACATTTTTGATTTCATACCAATTTTGGGCCATGTTCCTATTAGTTTGAATTGGGAAACAAGGTACTCATTTATGTGCGAAAGGAAGTTGAATTCTTTTTGTAGCTTTAAGTACATTAACTATAAACCCATTTATCATGAAAAAAGTCATTAGCTGTTTGTTATTGTCGTCTACCATCTTGTTTTCAAGCTGTTTGGGGTCGTTCAAGGCGTTCAATAATTTGAAGGACTGGAACCAAGGGGCAACCGACAGTAAATTTGTAGACAACCTGATTTTTTGGGGGTTGTGGATTGTCCCCGTGTATGAATTGTTCCTCCTCGGGGATGCTATAATCTTCAATGTGATCGAGTTTTGGTCCGGATCTAACCCTATTGCCATGAAGGAAGGGGAATCCGAGACCCAAATGGTGGAACATGATGGTAATACCTTTAAAATGGTGGCCACAAAGAACCGAGTGCAGGTGAGTGTGGTCGCAGGACCCAAACAAGGCAAGAAAATCGATTTGGTGTACAAGCCCGATGAAAAATCTTGGAACGCCGTTCGCCCCAATGGAGAGATTATAAAGTTATCTTCTTTCGAGGAAGGATTCTACATTGTGTATATGCCCAATGGGGAACAAGTTAAAATCGACCCTATGAGTACCAGACAAGAGGGGTTGGCCATTCTACAAGAGAGCAAGACCTGCTATTATTCGGAAAGCCTATTGGCAGATTAATAATATTGCACTTCATCAAAAGCCATGGTAAGAACTATGGCTTTTTTGTTGCGATAAACTTTCAATATATTCCAAAACGGGGGTTTTTGCCAGGAAAAGTGCCTTTGTCCGTAACAAAACAACAATTTCCGTGACCTATTGCTGTTGAAAATATTTTAATCCTATATTAGTCGACAATATCAAAAAACAATCAGTAAATCATGATAAAAAAGGTAACCTTACATGCATTGGTACTTGCAACGGTTTTTTCTTGCGGTGTCAAAAATCAAACAAACGATTTAGCTTCCGATAATCCTATAAGGGCACAATTGGATTTGGTCAACATCCAAGATGATAAAGTAAATGTGGTCATAGATCCGGGGAGGTTTATCCAAGATACCATCACTTACAGATTGCCAAGAGTGGTCCAGGGAACCTATGCCGTATCCGATTTTGGCAGGTATATAGAGAATGTCACAGCTTTTGATTATGAAGGCAACACAATGCAGGCCACCCAAGTGGATACCAACACTTGGACCTTTGTCAATGCCAAGAATTTGGATAGAATAGAATATGCCGTAAACGATACCTTTGATCAGGAAGTGCAAGGAGGTATTGGTGAGGAAGTTCCCTTTTCGCCTTCGGGCACCAACATAGAGCCTAAGCAGGTGATGTTGAACCTGCACGGATTTGTGGGGTATTTTGATTCCCTAAAGCGAAATGCTTACCAGATTGATATCAAATCCCCTACCAGCTTTACGTATACCTCTCCCCTAACCGAAATACAATCCACATTGAGTGCGGATGGTGCTATTAAGAATTCAGTGTTCTTGGCCAATCGATATTTTGAGGTGACGGATAATCCCATGATGTATGGGGAGACCGAGGTGGAAGAGTTCATGGTGGAGAACATCAAGATTGTATTGAGTGTTTTTTCTCCCAATGGAGTACATAAGGCTTCCGAAATCAAAGAGGTCATGGCGGAGATGATGCAGGCCCAAAAAAGATATCTGGGAGATTTGAACAGCACCCCGCGGTATGACATCCTACTGTATTTGTCCGATACACAGAAACCAGATTCCCCAAAGGGTTTTGGAGCTTTGGAGCATCATACTTCCACTGTGGTGGTCTTACCGGAACAAATGGATCCAGAAGCTTTGGCGGAATCTATGATCGATGTGGTGGCCCACGAATTCTTTCATATCGTAACCCCACTTTCGGTACATTCAGAAGATGTACATTATTTTGACTACAACAACCCAACCTTCAGTAAGCACCTATGGCTTTACGAAGGGGTCACCGAATATTTTGCACAGCATTTTCAGGTTTATGAGGGCTTGATAGATCCAGCGGAATATTATGCCAGGACCACTGAAAAGATAAACACCTCAAGATCCAATTACGATGACGCCATGAGTTTTACCCAAATGAGTGAAAACATCTTGGAGAACCCATATAAAGACAACTATGCCAATGTGTATATGAAAGGGGCGTTGATCGGTATGTGTGTGGACATTTTAATGCGTGAAAATAGCGATGGACAGCGCAGTCTACGCTCGTTGTTGGGAGAGTTGTCCGTAAAATATGGCAAGGATAAACCTTTTGAAGATGATGCCTTGATTGCCGAGATTACAGCAATGACCTATCCTGCGGTAGGAGAATTTTTAAACACCCATGTGGTAGGAAACACACCTATAGATTATGGCCAAATGTTGGATAAGGTTGGATTGTATTTTGCTGAGGCCGAAGTGGAGACCAACTACATTCAGAATGCGGGCGAACTGATCTTATCCGCAGACCCGGCAAGGGGAGGCGTCAAGTTCAACGACCTTGTGGTGAACAACAGCTTTTGGAAGGATAATAGGGTACAGCCCAATGACTTTATAAAATCCATCAATGGAACAGGGGTTACCTTGGCCAATGCCAATCAAATTCTAGCGGAAGTGTATGCATGGAGTTCCGGAAAAGCAATAAAGGTGGAGTTGTTGCGGGGAGAAGAGGAAATCCTCATTGATACGACAACCACACCAACGTATACCAAAGCCGTTACCCTATTGGAAAACCCAGAGGCAACGGAAGCCCAAAAAGAATTGCGAAAGGCGTGGCTAAAAGGCTAGGCACAGGTTTCGCAAAATATAAAAGGCCCCGATCATGATCGGGGCCTTTTTTTATAGGTTGTCCAGAAAATTAATATCTGTAATAATCAGGTTTAAAGGGTCCTTCCACCTTCACACCGATATATTCTGCTTGCTCCTCATTCAATTGGGTCAATTCGGCACCCAAACGGGCCAAATGCAATTGGGCCACTTTCTCATCCAAATGCTTGGGAAGCATATACACTTCGTTTTCGTATTTATCACTGTGGTTCCAAAGCTCTATTTGGGCCAAGGTTTGGTTGGTAAATGAGTTGCTCATCACAAAACTGGGGTGGCCCGTGGCGCAACCCAAGTTCACCAATCTACCTTCTGCCAAAATAATAAGGTCTTTACCATCAATGGTATACTTATCCACTTGGGGCTTGATCTCGTCCTTGGTATTTCCATAAGCGCCATTCAACCAAGCCATATCAATCTCATTGTCAAAATGCCCAATGTTACAGACAATGGCCTTGTCCTTCAGGGCGCGGAAATGCTCTTCCCGGATGATGTCCTTATTGCCCGTAGTGGTAATTACAATATCTGCATTGGAAACAACGGTTTCCAGTTTTTTCACTTCATAACCATCCATACAAGCCTGAAGCGCACAGATGGGATCAATTTCGGTTACGGTAACAATGGAGCCCGCACCACGGAAGGAAGCAGCAGTTCCCTTTCCTACATCACCATATCCGGCAACAACCACTCGTTTTCCGGCCAACATGGTGTCTGTGGCCCTACGAATCGCATCCACGGCACTTTCACGACACCCGTATTTATTATCGAATTTGGATTTGGTCACAGAATCGTTCACGTTGATGGCTGGCATGGGCAAGGTACCTTTCTTCATGCGCTCGTACAAGCGGTGCACACCAGTGGTGGTCTCTTCGGAAAGGCCTTTTACGCCTGAAGCCAGTTCAGGATATTTGTCCAATACCATATTGGTAAGGTCACCACCATCGTCCAAAATCATATTCAAGGGTTTTCTCTCTTCACCAAAGAACAAGGTCTGCTCAATACACCAGTCGAACTCCTCTTCGTTCATCCCTTTCCAAGCATAGACCGGGATTCCTGCAGCGGCAATGGCAGCAGCGGCATGGTCTTGGGTGGAAAAGATGTTACAGGAACTCCAGGTCACCTCGGCACCAAGGGCCACCAAAGTTTCGATCAATACCGCGGTTTGTATGGTCATATGTAGGCAACCGGCAATACGGGCTCCCTTCAAGGGCTGCTCTTTTCCGTATTCCTCGCGCAATGCCATTAGTCCTGGCATTTCGGCCTCGGCAAGCTCAATCTCTTTTCTTCCCCAAGCAGCTAGGGAAATATCTTTCACCTTATAGGGTACATGGGGAATTGTCTTTGTGCTCATACGTATATAAATTTACTTTCGTAGCTTAGCTTTTATAGTGCAGCAAAGATACAAAAACACCTAACTATTAGTCGTGCCCATTTACAAAACCATAACAGTTTCACCAACCACCTCGGTCTATATCTGGAAAGTTACCGAGGCTGAGAAGGAATTGTCCAAAGGAATAGAGCTTACCCCGCATTGCCAAAATAGGATGGATGGGATGAAATCCGAAGCACACCGGAGGGCTTTTTTGAGTATCAGACACTTAATGGCCAAAGCGGGTTATGTGGACAAGGACCTATACTATGACGATTTTGGAAAACCCCATTTAAAGGATGGCAACCATATTTCCATTACCCATTCGCATAATTTTACGGGGGTCATCATCAGCGAAACGGACGAAGTAGGGATAGATATTGAGATGCAGCGTGATAAAATCCTGAGAATCGCACACAAGTTTACCCCCATTCAAGAGTACAAGACCTTGGCCAATGTCGAGGCCATTATTAGAAAACTTACCATCGTGTGGGGCGCCAAGGAATCACTTTATAAAATCTATGCCCAGCAGGGGTTGAGTTTTTTACGGCATATTGATGTGATGGACTTTACCTTTCAAGATGCACGTACCGTGGCTGAAATCCTCTACAAGGGTCAAAAATCCCATTATGATATTGAGTTTTTGGAGTTTGAGGGATTCACTTGTGTATATGCCCTAAAGATGATGGGGGGATGACAGGTAGTTTTTACTAGATTTGTTTCGCAATACAAAAGTGCCCCATGAAGATATCCGTTGAGCTTACCTTGACTCCATTACAAGATAATTTTGAACCCCCTATTATCAATTTCATAAAAAAGTTGAGGTCTTCTGGGCTTACCGTTCTGGAGAATCCTTTAAGTACACAAGTCTTTGGGGAGTATGATAGGGTTATGGGGTTGTTGACCGATGAGATAAAAGAAGCTTTTGAAAATATTGATCATGTAGTATTGGGGATGAAGGTTGTAAAATCCGATAGGAGTGACTATGAGCCCCATTTTTGATTTTTTTCTCGGTCCGTACGAAGACAGGGAACTTTCCTTGGTCATTCTTGAAGCCACTGCCTTTTTCTTTGGAATAGCCAGTGTGGTCTATGCCAAGATGGAAGACATTATGGTCTATCCAACGGGGTTGGTTGCCACGGCCATTACCACGTATATCTTTTTTGTGGATCGCTTGTTGGGCGACATGATGATGAACTTCTACTTTTCCATCATGAGCATTTATGGATGGTGGAACTGGGCCCGAAGAAAGCAGGACAGGGAATTTATTGTAAAGATTTCCCGTACCAATACCAAGGAAAAGTGGATAGGGGTTGCACTGTTCTCCATTACTTTGCTGGTTACTTTTGGAGTATACAAGGCTTTTGGGGCTGAAATAAAGGCAACCAACTATGTAGATATCATAACCTCGGGCATTTTCTTTACGGCCATGTGGTATATGGCCAACAAAAAATTGGAAAGCTGGACCCTTTGGATCTTGGGGGATTTAATAACCGTACCTTTGTACGCCTATAGGGGATGGGGCATGTTTTCATTACAATACCTCATTTTTACCGTATTGGCCATTCAGGGATATGTAGCATGGAAGAAAGACTTGGGCAAGAGCCCTCAAACCTCATAAAAGTAGTTCTATTTGGGCCGGAATCTACTGGAAAGACCACCTTGGCCCAACAATTGGCCCAACACTACCAAACCGAGTGGGTGCCAGAATATGCCCGGGAATATCTTCAAGATAAATGGGATAGGGAACAAAAAACCTGCGAGCCCAAAGACCTTGTTCCCATAGCTTATGGACAGATGCGCTTGGAAAACCAACTGGCAAAAAAGGCGAACAAGATTTTGGTTTGCGACACAGACCTTTTGGAAACTAAAGTATACTCAGAAACCTATTACACAGGAAGTTGTGATCCAATTCTGGAGAAGTATGCTATCCAAAATACATACGATCTATACTTGTTAACCTATATTGACATCCCATGGGAAGCGGACGATCTTAGGGACAAACCCGACGAACGCGAGGAAATGTTCAGGTATTTCAAGGAAGCTTTGGAAAAATATGACCGAAATTTTGTTATTTTAAAGGGGGACAAAGTGTTCCGGCTTTCAACGGCAATACAAGAAATCGATAAACTTTTTAAGGCGCATGATTGATTTAAGTTCAAAAGACTTGGAACAATTGGAAAACAAAGGGATTTCCAAAGAAAAAGTAGCAAATCAGATAGAAACTTTCAAAGAAGGGATACCCTTTGTGGATTTGGTGAAGGCCGCGGTAATTTCCAATGGGATCTTAAGATTTTCGGAAAAGGAGCAAGAAGGACTTGTACAATATTTTGAACAGAACAGAGGTCATTTAGATCTGTTGAAATTTGTTCCCGCCTCTGGGGCCGCTTCTCGGATGTTCAAGGCTATGTTCAACTTTTTGGATGCCTTTGATCCCAAAAAAGAGACCCTTTCCGAATATTTGGACCGAACAGGCGATTCCGATGCAAAAAAGTTTACCGACCAAATGCATAAGCTGCCCTTTTATGGGTTGATTATGGACCGTATCAAGGATAACGCATCCAATAAAGATGAAGAAGCCTATCTTTTTGTAAAGGAAATGTTGGGAGAAGATAGGTTGAACTACGGATTCTACCCCAAAGGACTATTGCCATTCCATGCGTACGATTCGGGTAGTGCAACACCCTTTGAGGAACATTTGAAAGAAGCGGCATTATACGCCAAAACAGAAGGCAAGGCCCATCTGCACTTTACCGTTTCTCCGCAACATGACGAAATGTTCAAGGACGAAGAGTCCAAAGTGGGTCCTAAAATATCCGAAGCAACCGATACGCAGTTTTTAATTTCGTACTCCAATCAAAAACCATCCACGGATACCATAGCGGTAGATATGGAAAACCAACCTTTCAAGAACGGGGATGGTTCCATACTGTTCCGCCCCGGAGGGCACGGAGCCCTCATTGAAAACCTGAACGAGCAGGATGCCGACATCATTTTCATCAAAAACATAGACAATGTGGTGGTCGACAAGAATTTGGAAAAAGTGGCCAACAGCAAAAAGATGTTGGCGGGAGTATTAAGAAAAGTGCAGGCCAAGGCTTTTGACTATGCCAGACTTTTGGACGATAATGAGGTGTCGCCAGAGAAATCGGATGAAATAAAATCCTTTTTGGAAAGAGAACTCAATGTTCGGATGCCCAAGAATTATGATGACTTGGATGTTAACGAACAACTAGTCATTCTGAAGGATAAATTAAATCGTCCCATACGTATTTGTGGAATGGTAAAGAATGAAGGTGAACCAGGAGGAGGTCCTTTTTGGGTGAAAGATGTAGAAGGAAATATTTCCCTTCAAATCATTGAATCTGCTCAGATTGATCTATCCGATCAGGAACAGGAGGCCATACTCAAAAATTCAACCCACTTCAATCCGGTGGATTTGGTATGTGGGGTAAGGAACCACAAGGGAGAAAAGTATGACCTTTTGGATTTTGTGGATCCAAAACAAGGGTTTATCACGGGAAAGACCCAAGAAGGCAAGGAACTAAAGGCGCTGGAGCTTCCCGGACTGTGGAACGGGGCCATGGCCTTTTGGAACACCTTGTTTGTTGAAGTGCCTTTGGTGACATTTAATCCCGTTAAGACCGTAAACGACCTTTTAAAGCCTACGCATCAAGCTTAGTATTAAAGAAAAATAATGTATGAGATCCGTTTCAAATCCATGAAACGGATTTTTTTTGCCTTTTATGTGACCCCCAGATAAAAAGAGTGTCAAAAAGATATAATGGAAACGGATACGCTGATAAAAGAATTTTGGCTTATAACGTAACCGTAGAAGAGAGGTGGTCTTGTTAGGCCATCTGGATTTTAGGTTGGTTGATTTGGTTGGAAGGCCGTACACTATGTACGGCTTTCTTTTAAAATTCTTTAGCGCAATGTTTACTGTGGAAACGAAAAAATAATGTTATTAGGAATTGTAGTGCTCTTAAATATAATTTCATTGGCTATGGTCCTATATCTTTTGATATCATATCTAAGAAGTCGTAAGAAAATAGTGCACAAAAAAAATCAGGATGATGCTATATAAACACTATCCATTGTATTATCCGTTGTTGCCAACCTATTCATAATTTTTTCCTTGGGATTATGATTTGGCACTTTTGAAAGGCTGCTTCGGCAGCCTTTCTTTGTATAAAAAGGATACATTTTTTGCTTCAAGTAAACAGATTTACACAATAGCTTGAAATGCTTGTTATTTCTAATGAACAGTTTTTCAGAGGGTTGTATAAGAAATGTGGTTGAAGAAAATCTTGGCATCGGATTTTCATGGTTATAGGTGAGTTTAACATTATAAAATCATATACCATGAAAAATTTAGTTATCGCAACCGCACTATCATTTGTAGGACTTACAGCTATCGCCAATGAGAACACCCCAGAATTGAAAACAGATGAAGCAACAGTATTTGTTGTTCAGGACTTTGAGGAAATCAACGTCTCTGACCTTCCTGAAGCTGTAACGGCAGCAGTGAAAAAGAACTACCCTACGGCCAAAGTGGACAAGGCCTATAAGAATGAGAAGGACCAATACAAATTGGAACTGTCTTTGGAAGATGGTACCAAGGGAACCGTCTATGCCGATTCTGAAGGGAACTGGATAGAGCTATAAAATAGTTTATGAGACCTTGTTAGGTTAGTTGGTTTGATGAAAAGGGGTTGCTACGGCAACCCTTTTTTTGTGATAATTTTACCAAACTCCCATCATCTTCATAGCAATGGGCATCGTATATATTACTGAGATATGCCCAAAATCTTGATCATCGAGGACGATACTGCTTTTTGTCAAATGCTATCCAAGTTTTTGACGAAGCATGGGTATGTTGTTTCCTCAAGCTATACCATAAAAGAAGCTCAAGAAAACCTTAGTGCTTCCAATTTTGATGTGATTCTATCTGATGTTAGGCTCCCAAAAGGTAACGGACTGGCCCTCTTGTCCACTGTTAAGAAAGCTTCGCCAAATACCCAAGTGATTCTGATGACGGGATATGCCGAGGTAAAAACAGCGGTAAACGCCATGAAAAAAGGGGCATTTGATTATATTTCCAAGCCTTTTACGCCAGATGAAATTCTGTCTGTCATCACCAATGCGCTGAACACTCAAACTTTCGGCAACACACAAAAGTCAAATGAAAGTTCAATCAAAAAAAAGGATGCGCCGAATCAATTTTTGGTAGGTAAGAGTGAAAGCTCCCAAAAACTGCAGCAGTATATCAATTTGGTTGCCCCTACCAATATGTCGGTTTTGCTTATTGGAGAAAGTGGAACGGGAAAGGAAGTAACCGCAAAATCCATCCACGATGCCAGTAAAAGAAGGGAGAAAAACTTCGTGGCCGTTGACTGTGGTGCCATTCCCAAGGAGATTGCCACCAGCGAGTTTTTTGGGCATGTGAAAGGAAGTTTTACCGGGGCCATTGAAGATAAAATGGGACATTTTGAGGCCGCCAACGAAGGGACCCTTTTTTTGGACGAGATTGGAAACCTATCCTACGAGCACCAGATACAATTATTGAGGGCCATCCAAGAACGAAAGATAAAACGGGTGGGAAGCACCAAAGAAATCCATTTGGATTTGCGGATCATTGCCGCCACCAATGAAGATTTGGCCCAAGCGGTTCAGGAAGGAAGCTTCAGGGAAGATCTTTATCATAGATTGAACGAGTTTTCCATGACTGTTCCGCCACTTCGGGAGCGGGTTGGGGATATCATGCTTTTTGCAGATTATTTTTTAGATCGGGCCAATGAAGAACTGGGGAAGAACGTTTCCCATTTTTCAACAGAGGCCCAAGAATATATTGAAACCTACCCTTGGCCGGGAAACCTTAGGGAAATGAAGAACGTGATAAAACGGGCGGTTCTTTTTACCGAAGGGGATTCCATAATGTCAAGTGCCTTCCCAGATGAGCTGATCCATGGCGCTGAAAAGAACACCACCACAAAGTTTTCAAAATCCGAGTATGAAAAGGAACGGATTCTAAATGCACTAAAACAGACCAATTTCAATAAGAGCAAGGCGGCCAAATTACTGCAAATGACAAGAAAGACACTTTACAATAAAATCAATCTGTACCAAATGGAGGTGTAGCCAAGTATTGGCAAATGGCCTTTTCAAGTTGGTCAATACGGGTTTTTAAGTTGGAGAGCTCTTCAAAAACCTTTTCTCCATTGGAGTCATCAGGCAGATGCTCCAATCTTTTCAAAGTTTCAATGGCCTCCTGTGCCTCCAATTGCCGAAACATGGGCAGCATTTTATGGGAAACGGAACGAATACAGGAAAAATCAGCATCCCCAATGGCCGAGAAAAGCAATTCCATACTCTTTTGCGTATTTTCCATAAAAATCTCCAATACCTCGCGTACTGCATTCGGACTGTCCAGGAAAGCCGAAATCTGTGTAATCCGGAACAGGGGGGAATTGGATTCCGGTATGCTATTGAGTAAAGCAACTTGGGGTTCTACATCGATTTTGGATACAACTCCAAGTGTTTTTAGCAATACATGACTGGAAAAAGGTTTTTGCAGCACGTCGGCAAAACCCATTTTGGTGTATTTCCCCTTGTCCACGATTTTTTGCCCTGTCATGGCAATTACCGGTTGACCTGAGTAAAGATGGTTATCCCTTTCCCGTAATTTCTGGAGTACGGCAAATCCATCGGTATCTGGCATTTGTATATCCGTAAGGAGGAGGTCGTAGTTCGGATTTTCCGTTTGTGCTAGAGTGCGATAACTGGAAAATGTTTTGACATGGACATGGCTCCTCTGGCAGATTTCACGTAAGAGTTCCAACAGGGTTTCATCATCATCCAAAATATAAACCGTTAAATCCTTCTGGGAGGTAAAGGTCTCTTCAACCTGCGTCAATGGCTCCTTGGAAAACTCAAAGGGGAGCTGTAGGGTAAAGGTGCTTCCCTTGTTTTTTTTACTGTCCAGCGTTAAGGTTCCCCCCAACAGTTCGGTCAGTTTTTTGGAGATGGTGAGCCCTAGGCCATATCCGCCGTAGTGTTTTTCGGTTGAATCTTCAGCTTGGGTAAATTCCTTGAAGATCATTTCCTGTTTTTCGGGCTCAATGCCGATGCCGGTATCCACTACTTTAATGTTCAAATAGGAATGGTTCTTACTTTTCTTGGCGGTGGCTTCCACTTTTACAAAACCTGTATGGGTAAACTTAAAGGCATTTCCAACAAGGTTGGTCAAGATTTGTCGTATGCGGAATGCATCACCAATAATGGGATTCTTAAGTTCCTCGGCTATATCCAAATATAACTCAACCCCTTTTTTGGAATATGTTTCCTGAAAATGGGAAGCTGTTTCCACAATAAGGTCGAAAAGAAGAAAAGAGGCTTTCTCGATATGTACTTTTCCTGCTTCCAGTTTTGAAAAATCCAATAGGTCGTTCACGAGGTTCTCCACATAGTTTGACGCGGATTTCACATTATGGAGATATTTTGATTGCTTTTGGTTGAGGCCACTTTGTTCCATCAGCTCTGTATATCCGCTGATGGTATTCAACGGTGTCCTTAGGTCATGGCTTACGGTGGAAATCAATTGTTCCCTACTTTTTAGGAGCGATTCCGAGTATTTTTTCTCCTTTTCCAAGCGTTCCCGGTATTGCTGTACTTTCCAAAAATCCTTGGAGATAAAAAAAGTGAACAAAATTATGCCCAAGAGCCCCAAAGCAATGGCCGCCGCTGCCATACGAATGCTTCGTTGCAACACCCTCTTTTGTTTAAGGTTGTCCAAATAGGTATTTCGAATGATTTCGCGTTCAAACGATGAGATGATACTGCGCATTTTTTGGGAAAGTTCCAGATCGGTTCTATAGATCTGAAGTTCTTTTTGGGATACCGAGCGTTCTGCAGCGGCGGTTTCTGTTTTGGCTTTCTGTAAAATCGATTTGGAGACCTCAAGGATGGAATCTATGTTTTTGGCATTGGTATTTCCATTGGGGTCCGGAATATTTTTGTTGAGAATGGCCACATATTCCCTGATGGATTTTTGGGTTGCTGGGGACAGTTGATCAAAATTGGGAGCAAAGGTCTCCGGGGTGATTCGCCCCATATCCACCTCCATTTTATGGAATGCTTGCAAAATGGAATCTATGGATGCCGTGTTCTCGTTTTCAACCTTTAATTTTCGGAGTTCGGCACTGTTGTGCATCTTTTGCTGAAGCAGCTTCTGCACACTATCCAACTTGAAAACTTGGTTGACATCCCGGGCAAAAACCATGGGCTTTAAGGAATCGATCAAGATGTTTATGGAATCCACTTTTTGCGCATAGACCTTCAGGTTCTTGGCACTTTTGGTCTGCAAGGCAAGTTTGGACAGATTCTCGGCCTCATAAAGACTGGCAAGCAATCTATTGGTTTTTAAAAGCTTAAGATTGTCGTCATTTTTGTCTTGTAATGTAGTATAGCTTTTAAATTCAGTATAGATAAAAAAAGCGGCCAAGACCCCCAATGCTCCCAAAATCAAATAACTGAAGATGATTTTTAGAGCGAATCTGTTCTTGGGTTTCCGGGTCATACACAATTCTTTGATATTGTATATACGCATTCAGGTATACCACATAGTTGTTATCAAAAGTTAATTTCTGGGGTTTCTTATGAAAAATGAAAGCGGCATAGTACATTTGCGGCCATCTCAAAGGGGTGCTTTGCATGGCAAGGCTGAGATTATACCCAATGAACCTGGGCGGGTAATGCTGCCAAGGGATTGCGCAAGGCGCATCTTGGAATTTCATCGTTTCTTTAAAGAAACAAAATCAAGTATTAACAAGAATAATGGCCCCTTTTATTCGTAACATTTTTTACGAATGAAAACTTTATTCACAACATTGGCCGTTTCCGGGCTGGCGCTGAGTATGAGTGCGCAACAGGAACCAACAGATTCTTTGGAGGGAAAAAAAGTGGTATTGGACGAGGTCTTGGTCCAAGCTGTACGGGTGACCAAGGAATTTCCCATTACTTTTTCCAACTTGAACAAAGAGGAGCTTACCTCCCGAAACCTAGGGCAGGACGTTCCCATTTTAATGAACTTTTTACCGGCCGTGGTCACTACTTCAGATGCGGGTGCTGGCGTGGGATACACCAGTTTCCGTGTAAGGGGGACCGACTCAAGGGGGGTAAATGTCACCATTAATGGGGTCCCCTACAACGATGCGGAATCCCATGGGACATTTTGGGTGAACATGCCCGATTTTGCTTCCTCGACCCAGAGTTTGCAGTTGCAGCGCGGGGTGGGTACCTCCACCAATGGTGCAGGAGCATTTGGCGCAAGCCTAAATGTATTGACCGATGCATTTTCCGAAGAGGCCTACGCCAAAATTTCCTCTTCCGTGGGAAGTTTTAATACCCTGAGGAACAATGTAAAGTTCAGTACCGGTATGCTGAACGACCATTTTGAATTTTCGGGAAGGTTGTCGCGCATCACCTCTGATGGGTATGTGGACCGCGCCAGCTCCGAACTGGACAGCTATTTTATGCAAGGAACCTACCGCAGTGACAACACATTGTTAAAGGCATTGCTTTTTGGAGGGCATGAGGTTACCTATCAAGCCTGGAACGGCATCACCGCTGAAGAATTGGAAGAAAATAGAACCTATAATTCTGCAGGAAGATATACCGATGAGAATGGGAATGTACAGTTTCATGACCGTGAAGAGGACAATTACAAGCAAAACCATGTGCAATTGCATTGGAACCAGACCCTAAGTCCGGAATGGAGTACCAATTTGGCCTTGCACTATACACGTGGAAGAGGATACTTTGAGCAGTATAGGGAAGATGATGACTTTTCAGACTATGGCTTGGAACCCATTAGCTTGGGAGGGGAGACCATCAATACTACCGACTTGATTCGAAGAAGATGGTTGGACAACCATTTTTACGGCACCGTTTTTTCGGCCACGTATAACAAGGAAAACCTGAAATTGATCTTGGGTGGAGGATACAATGAGTACAAGGGAGACCATTTTGGGGAAATTATCTGGGCGCGTTATGCAAGTCAGAGTGAAATCAGAGATAAATATTATGATGACAATTCCACCAAAACGGATTTCAATACCTATGCAAAGGTCAATTATCAGTTGGATGGCCAATGGTCGGTTTTTGGGGATATGCAATACCGAAGGGTTGGCTATGAAGCCAATGGGGATGATACGGGATTGGTGGATGATACCTTCAACTTTTTCAATCCGAAAGCAGGGATTACGTTCAATTTGAACCCCAACAACAATTTTTATCTGTCCTACGCCAGGGCCAATAGGGAACCCAATCGGAATGATTATGAGAACGGAAGTCCCAAACCCGAGCAATTGAACGATTATGAGTTAGGGTGGCGTTTTGTGTCCCCTGACATCCAGTTGAACACCAATCTGTATTACATGCGCTATAAAGATCAGTTGGTGCTCACCGGTGAGCTCAATGATGTGGGTGCGCCGCTACGGGCCAATGTAGGGGACAGCTACCGCTTGGGGTTGGAAGTGGATGCCAACATCCGATTGGGGCGCAAGTTTAGGTTACAGCCCAATGTGGCCTTGAGCGATAACCGAAATGTTGATTTCTTCTTCCAGCGGGACGGGGTACTCCAAAACTTGGGGAACACCAAAATTGCGTATTCACCACAAGTGATTGCTGGAAACATCCTGGCGTTTCAACCCCATACAAACCTTCAAGTATCGTTGCTTTCAAAGTTTGTGGGCAAGCAATATATGGGGAACATCGATTCCGAAAATTCAACTTTGGACAGTTATACCCAAACGGATTTCAATGTGCAATACGTAATCGAGGCCAATTCGTTTGTGAAAAGTATTGTGCTTTCAGGACTGGTGAACAATATTTTTGATGCCGATATTGTTTCCAATGGGTATTTCTACACCTTTGATGACGACTATTCCAATCCTGGGACCATTACCACCATTGAGGGAGCGGGATATTACCCCCAGGCAGGAATCAACTTTCTCATAGGAGCCACCGTTAATTTTTAATGACCAAATAGTAAATGGGATTCTGTACTTTTATACACCATGACAGAATCCCATTTTCATTTTTCTGAAGAAAAACCCCTCCGATGGGGTATTATCGGTTGCGGTAGTGTGGCCGAAAAGAAAAGCGTTCCAGCATACCAACTCATCCCAGAGTTTAAAGTACACATGGTAATGCGCCGCGATGCAGAAAAAGTCCAAGATTATGCCCAAAGGCACCAAATTGCCCATTGGACCACCCATGCCGATGAGGTGATTCAGAATCCAGAGGTCGATGCCATCTACATTGCCACACCTCCGGATACCCATAAACGGTATGCCCTTCAAGTGGCCGCCGCGGGAAAGCCTTGTTGTATTGAAAAGCCCATGGCACCCAATTATCAGGATAGTTTGGCTATTTGTGAGGCATTCAAGACCAAGAATATACCTCTTTTTATTGCGTATTACCGTCGCTCCTTGCCCAGATTTATTAAAGTGAAGCAATGGTTGGATGAGGGGTTGATAGGTACGGTGAGACATGTAAATTGGCAAAAATCCGCTTCGCCCAATGAGGTCGATTTAAATGGCGGGTCCAATTGGCGGACGGAAGAAAAAGTGGCTCCCGGTGGGTATTTTGATGATTTGGCCAGTCACGGTCTGGATTTGTTCAACTTTCTATTTGGGGATATCAAAAAAGCTAGCGGAATGGCCTTGAACCAACAAGGTTTGTATACGGCCCATGATGCGGTTACGGGAAGTTGGTTGCACGAAAATGGGGTGACAGGAGCTGGATTTTGGAATTTTGGCACCTATCATAGGGTGGATAAGGTAGAAATCTTCGGTTCTGAAGGAAGTATACGCTTTGCGGTTCTAGATGAAGCGCCTATTGAACTGGAAAACGCTTCGGGACATAAAATTTTGGAAATCCCACATCCAGTGCATGTGCAACAGTTTCATGTGGAAAACATCAAAAACCATTTGTTGGGAAAATGTGAACACCCCTCAACAGGAAAAACAGGCTTGCATACCAGTTGGGTCATGGATGCTATCTTGGGTAATCTTTAATTGGAGATGACCACGGTGTTTCCACTTTGTGTGGCCCTGTAAAAAAGTAAATCGTAGTACCTCCCCCCATCATCGGGCCTATCCAGTTGTTGTCCTGTAAACAGATTATAGGTGTATCCCTCACAATCACAGACCACATTCTGCCCATCTATGGCCATGGTGGAACAGCTATTGGGGGCATGGTTGGGGCAACTGGCCTCCCATGCCACAAATTGGGCGCCACTCAATCCGGCACGCATCACAAAGACGCCTCGGGTACCCACTCCATCATTGTCCACAAGAACAGGATTGCCAATGTTGTTCAATTTACTGTAGAGCGGTAGATTCAAGTTTAAATCAAACCTGAAGCTCACTTCTTGAAGGTATGGATTTCGATTGGTACTGTCTGAACTACAGGATATTATAAAAATAAGAAAGGCATAACCGAAAAAGCGCCTCATAGTATGGAATTCAAAATGTTAGCGCAACAAAGTTGAACAAAATTTACCTATATTTGCGTTAAATCCTCGCAAAAAACCATGCAGGGGCATGGAATTCGTTGAGGATTTTTGTATTTGTAGAGAAGAGACCATTGGGGAAATTTTTTATTTTCTTCAATGTTCTTATGCATTAAAACGTGACGATATGAGTAAAGTATCTTATTATACAGCTGAGGGATTAAAAAAATTGAGGGATGAACTCAACCAGTTAAAAGATGTTGAACGCCCTAAAGCTTCCCAAGCCATTGCTGAGGCAAGGGACAAGGGAGATTTGTCCGAAAACGCCGAGTATGATGCTGCCAAAGAAGCTCAAGGCCTCTTGGAAATGAAGATTTCCAAAATGGAGGAAACCTTGGCCAATGCTAGGTTGATAGACGAATCGCAATTGGATACCTCAAAAATATTGGTGCTTTCCACAGTAAAACTAAAGAACCAAGCCAATGGCATGGAAATGAAATATACTTTGGTGGCCGAAAGTGAAGCAGACCTGAAATCGGGGAAAATATCGGTGACCTCTCCCATTGGAAAAGGATTGCTGGGAAAATCCGTAGGTGATGTGGCCGAGATCAAAGTGCCCAACGGAACGTTAAAGTTGGAGGTTTTGGAAATCACCAGACACTAAAAGACACTAAAATCCCTATATTTAATCCCATCCCTTGATGGGATTTTTTTTAAACCAAAATCAACATGGCCAGTATTTTCACCAAGATCATCAATGGAGAAATTCCCTGTTATAAAATTGCAGAGGACGCAGACAACTTTGCTTTTTTGGACATCAACCCCAATGCCAAGGGGCATACCTTATGTGTCCCCAAAAAGGAAGTGGATAAACTACTGGACCTGGATGAGGAAGCCTATATGAAACTCATGGCCTTTTCCAGAAAGGTGGGCAAGGCCCTTGAAGCCGTTGTTCCCTGCAAGCGAGTGGGCATGTCCGTGATAGGGTTGGAGGTGCCCCATGTGCACGTACACCTCATTCCTCTTCAAAGTATGAAAAACGCCACGTTTCAACACAAGGAAAGCCTTAGTGCCGAAGAGTTTGAAGCTTTGGCAGAGAAAATTGGCGATGCTCTAGATAAGTCCTTCTAGATATAAATAGATCGTTGCGGCCACAATCCCAATGGCCACTATCAAGACCACAAAGAACAAGGTGGTAAAGCGTATGGAAGACCTTTCGGGGGTTACGAGCTTATTGTAGTAATCAAAAACGCGTTCAATATCCGGCGTCCAGCTTACCGGGTAAATAATGGATTGGCATTTTTTGCATTTGATTTCATGGGTCACTTCGTTGGTAGTGACGTGGAAAAATGTACCAAAAGTATGTTTCTGGTAGAAAGTGAGCATCAGCTCTTGGTTAAAACACTCTGGGCAGTTGTTTGTGATTTCGGCTTCCTTTAGTATGATCTTTTTTTCCTTTGACATGACTCACAATGCATTTGTTCGCAGTGAAATTTGCATGATTGTTCCTTCCTTACTGGACGAAAATACTTTAATTTTTCCTTTGTGGTATTCCTCAACGATTCTTTTTACCAAGGACAGCCCCAATCCCCAACCTCTTTTTTTAGTGGTCACTCCGGGGTTGAAAATGTTCTGAAAATCGCTTTTGGGGATGCCTTGCCCTGTGTCCGTGACCAAAATATGGACGTTTTGCCCCTTTTTTTCAATCTGGATACCAATGTTTCCCTTGCCCTTCATGGCATCGATGCCATTTTTCACCAAATTTTCAATACTCCAGTTGTATAAAGGGGGATTCAGCGGGACAATGAGTTCATCAATATTGGTACTGAATGAAAAATGCACCAATTTGGAGCTACGCTGTTTTAGATAGTCGTATGCTTTTTTGGTTTCTGCCACAATATCATGGTTGCCCAATTCAGGGATGGACCCAATTTTGGAAAATCGTTCCGTTATGGTATGCAACCGATCAATGTCCTTGGCAATTTCCTTGGTGATATCCGGATTGATGTCCTCTGACTTCAATAGCTCGTTCCAACCCAAGAGGGAGGTCAGCGGCGTACCTATCTGGTGTGCCGTTTCCTTGGCCATCCCGGCCCAGAGCTTATTTTGTTCCGAGGCTTTGTTGGTCCTAAAGAAAAAGAAGATCACGGCACCAAACAGGAAAATAATCAACAACAGGGCCAGGGGATAATATTTGAGTTTGTTCAGGACTTCGGAATTCCCGTAGTAGAGCGTCTCCAAAAGCTCCCCATCCTGAATAATCTGTATGGGCTCATTTTCACTTTCAAACTGCCTGATTTTTTTTTGGATATAGGCACTGTCCGTGACCTTTTCCTTGGGAATGTTGTGTGTTTTGAACGAGCCCTCCTCATTGACCAGGATCATGGGGGTAGAGGTATTGTTGCCCATGACCTTTAGGGTGAGGTTGCCCAGTTCTTGGTCTACGGAAGATTGGATAAGTTCCAACTGGGCCGTGGCCCAAATCTCCATTTTCAATCGCTCTTCCTCCTTGAACTTTTTAAAGAAACTATTGGTATTCCAAAGGATAAGGCTAACAATCACAAATGCCGATATCAGCAAGATAATGTTGGAAGCTTTCCGTTTGGGATTGAAGTTCATTTTTAGGCTGAATTGTGATTAAAGATAGCGGAAAAGAAAAAATATGTTGATAGTTAGTTGAAATAACGGGTTTCTTATGGGTTTCATTTTATGTACATTTGAATTTCATTGAAAATTAACATACATGGAAGTTCAGGGAAAAATCAAAATGATTGATGAGACCAAGACATTTGGGAACAATGGGTTCCGCAAAAGGGAAATGGTCATTACCACGGAAGAACAATATCCCCAACATATTTTGGTGGAGTTTATACAGGATAAGTGCGATTTGCTGAACAATTATTCCGTAGGACAGCCGGTAAAGGTCAGTATTAACCTTCGCGGTCGTGAGTGGACCAACCCCCAAGGGGAAACCAAATATTTCAACTCCATACAAGGATGGAGGATAGAAAACCTACAGTCCGAGGCCCAAGGGGAGAATATGCCACCGGTCCCACCCATGGAAGCCTTTGAACCTGCAGATGACCTCAATGAAGAGGATCACGACGATCTTCCATTCTAATCCAAATTGGGCCTTACCAAGGTCATAGAACATATTTTTAGGAGGTATTTGCCCTCCCCTTTCACCATTGCGGTTTTACTTACCCTTCTGACCATGGTGTTGGCTCTGGTCTTTACGGAGAACACTTTAGGTGGAAACCATTTTTTTGCCATCCTATCCTATTGGGAAAACGGTATTTGGAACAATGCACTGTTGGTGTTTGCCTACCAGATGATGCTTATTTTGGTATTGGGGCATGTGTTGGTGCTGAGCAAGCCCATGGAAAAATTGATCCTGCGCATCACGGGATGGGTGACCAATACGTCCAGTGCTACCGTGTTGGTGGTATTGCCCACGCTTTTGGTTTCTTTCTTCAATTGGGGATTGGGATTGATTTTTGGGGCCATTTTGGCCCGGAAAGTAGGGGAATATGCCCAAATGAAGAACATACCCATCAACTATCCCCTAATTGGGGCATGTGGGTATTCCGGTTTAATGGTGTGGCATGGAGGGATCAGCGGCTCGGCTCCCCTTAAAGTCGCCGAGGCCGGACATCTAAAAGGCTTGTTGGAAGGAGTGGCCGATGCCAAGGTTTTGGAAACACTGCCGGAGACGCTATCCACCGCCTACACCATTTTCAGTTATTGGAACTTGATTGTATTTGCACTGGTGGCCTTGTGCATTGTGGCACTGGCTTATTACTTGAGCAAAAGAACGGAATCTACTCCACTGAACCTGAAACGATATGAGTTTGCATCATTGGAGCGAAAAAATAGCGAAGGTGCCGAGAGGTTGGACTATTCCCCTTGGGTTTCCACCCTGTTTGGGATATTGGTATTGGCAGCCTTTTTGGTACAGTACCTCCCAGCGCTCAAAACATTGAACCTTACCCCCAATATGCTCAATTTTTTTATGTTGGGACTGGCCATTCTGTTACACGGGAGCTTTAAGCGTTTTTTGATCGCTGTGGAGGAAGCCATTGGGGATACCGCAGGTATTCTGATTCAGTTTCCACTCTATTTCGGGATTATGGGAATTATGGCCGGAAGTGGTATGATCAATGAGGTTTCCAACTTTTTTACCTCTATCAGTACCAATACTACCTTGCCCATTTTTACATTTTTCAGTGCCGGATTGGTCAATATTTTTGTGCCCAGTGGAGGAGGGCAATGGGCCATTCAAGGACCTTTGGTACTTCAGTCTGCCATGCAGTTGAATGTTCCGTTGCCAAAAGTGATCATGGCCTTGGCCTATGGAGATCAAGTAACCAACATGTTACAACCTTTTTGGGCTTTGCCTCTATTGGGGATTACCAAACTCAAAGCCAAGGAAATACTACCCTATACCTTATTGTTCATGGTAATTGGAAGTCTTATCTATATAGCCGGACTTCTTATTTTTTAACCTATTGCGTATCTTAGTAAAAAGAGCGCTTTGGAAAATAACGGAAACAACTTTCCCCTAGCATTTCTGGGAGACCGTTTGGAATTCCCTCCTGTGCATATGGCAAACGAAGATGGGCTTTTGGCCGTGGGCGGTGACTTGTCCACTGAGCGATTGCTGCTTGCCTATAAAAGCGGAATTTTCCCATGGTTCAATGATGATGCCCTTATTCTATGGTGGAGCCCAGATCCCCGTATGGTGCTTTTTCCCAATAAAATCAATGTATCTAAAAGTATGCGCAAGGTGTTGCGTGATGGAAGGTTTCAATTGACCCAGAACAGCTGTTTTTCAGAGGTATTGGAGCGCTGCGCCAGCATGGAGAGAAAGGGACAGGAAGGGACTTGGATCACCCCCAAAATGAAATCGGCCTACGTTGATTTGCATAAAAAGGGATGGGCCAAATCCTATGAGGTGTGGGAAGGGGGCGTTCTTGTGGGGGGATTGTACGGGGTGGATTTGGGACATGTGTTCTGTGGCGAAAGCATGTTCAGCTTAAAACCAAATGCCTCTAAGTTTGCCTTTGTGAAAATGGCGCAAGAACTTCAGGAAAAAAATTATCATCTCATCGATTGCCAAGTCCATACCGACCATCTGGAAAGCCTGGGCGCAGAATTGATCCCTAGAAAACAATTTGTGGAAATCTTAAAGAGATAATTGCGCAGTGGTTAGTAAAAAGACCACATTTTGGGGCAAGCCCGAGGTGTACTCTTCCAATCGGTACTCCAGACCAAATTGAAGCTTTAGATTCGCATCCAATTGCCACCCTATAAAACCGGTAAGTCGGGTATCGTACTGGGGAGAGGCACTTCTAGCGACACTCAATAAATTTTCAAGCGTTCCCACAAAATAAGGTTCCCCTATATCCAGCTTTTCACCCTTCAAGGGAAAATCAACGGCAAATCTGTATCGAAATCGATGCACGGTGGCAGATTTTGTTATGCGCTGTTCCGAACGTATCCGGTGTCCAAAACGAGCCACATAGGGTTTTGAAGTAAGATTGAATTGCTGTGTGAGGCGCAGTTCATTTTCAGAATCTTCAAAAGCTTCCCTGAACCTGTATAAGATACCCAATGCAATACTCTGGTTGTTTTGCACATTTATTTTGGAAAAATGGACCACATCCAAGTGGCGGGTTTTGATTTTGGACTCACCCTCCTGCACCACATAATTTCTGTTGATTACGGAAAAATTATGGGAATAGAGTGGGGTCACATCATAATTTATGGCAAACTGGGGCTGCCAATATCCTGTAAGGTTATCTTGGGCACTCACCACTGCCAATCCAAAGAAAAAGAATAGGGAAAGCCACTTAGTACTGGATATGGTCATAACTTGGGGAAAATGATTTTTGGAGTTTGACCAATTTGCCCTCTGAATTGAACAAGGCCTCATAGGTTTGAAAACGGTTTTCTTTTTTAGCGGAAAAAACCAGTTCGTAATTAACGTGGGGCAGGATTAAATTTTGAAAGGCATCATGAAGGGTCTTTTTGGGGTCCTGATGGATCAAGGGATATTGTTGCTGAATTTTTTTAAGTCGAAATTTTGGAAAATGTGTATCAAGATGAGTTAGGATATTATGCCATGTTTCTTCTGGTACATCATCTTTTTTGACGATAAACTCCACATCTTCCAAGGTTCCGTCAATGTCAAACTCAACACTGTACCTCAGTCTGCCTTTTTTGAATTTGGCCTCATAACTTTCCTTGGTACTGTCTATTTCCTTGTAAAAACGTATCCGTTTTGCTTGATCCAAATATTCTGATAGAAGTGCATAGGCCTTTTGGGGAAATAGTTCTTGCGTTATCCTATATTCCTGTTCGTATTTGCTCTGCTGTCCCCAACCCAAATGGGAAAGGCACAAAAAAAACAATAGGATCGGACTATACTTCATGATACCTAAAACAAGCCGTTTCGTGATCGTTCACCATGCCCGTGGCCTGCATGTGCGCATAAATCACCGTGCTGCCCACAAACTTGAACCCTCGCTTTTTTAGGTCTTTACTAATGGTGTCGGACAAAGGTGTGGTGGCAGGGGCCATTTTATAATTCTCCAAACTATTTTTAATGGGTTTACCGTCCACAAACCCCCAGATATAGGCACTGAAACTGCCAAACTCTTTCTGGACATCCATAAAAGCCTTGGCGTTGGAAACAGTGGCGTGTACTTTTAGTTTGTTTCTAATGATGCCCGCATCATTTAAAAGTTCGTCAATTTTATCTTGATCGTACTCGGCAATCTTGGCATAATCAAAATGATCAAAGGCCTCCCTGAAATTGTCCCGCTTTCGCAAAACGGTGATCCAACTGAGACCTGCTTGGAAAGTTTCCAGTATCAAAAATTCAAAAAGAGTGGCATCGTCCTTTACGGGAACGCCCCATTCCTGATCGTGGTAGGCTTCATACAAAGGGTCGCCCAAGCACCAACCGCATCGATGTTTGTCCATAGTGGGAAGTTTAGGGATAAAGGTAAAGAACCCGCGAAACATCTGGTAACGAAAACAGCATGGATGAATAATTAATTTGATATGGTGGGATAGGTGTAAGGTTTTGATATGGGATACAACCAATGATAAAAATCAGAAAACGCCCAAATTGTGGAGCGTATTTTTGTAAAAAGTATTACGGATGGAACTACTGGAAAAGAAGATTGAAGAGGCCAAGATCACATTGGTCAAACAGGGGATTTCAATGGGAATGGATTATGGAAAATATAGGGATTTGGTCCATCATTTAGCGGATACCAAACAGACCACAGGCTTGCCCCGATCCGAAGCGAACATTGAATACACCCAGCTCAACGACCGCCGCATGAGACGGTGGGACAAGACCTTCAAACTGCCTGAAGCGATAGGGGAAAAGGTCTCCAACATTTCTTCCAGGTTGAAATTCTTGGTTTTGACGGAAAGCTGGTGCGGGGATGCTGCGCACAGTATGCCGATTATGAACAAGATTGCCGAAGCGAATCCAAATATAGATTTTAAAGCTTTGCTCAGGGATGAAAACCCCGAGCTTATGGATGCCTTCTTGACCAATGGCAGTCGTTCCATACCCAAGTTGGTGGTCTTTGATGCGGACTTGAATGAAATCATTGCAGAATGGGGACCAAGGCCAAGTATTGCCACACAAATGGCAAATGATTATAAAGCGATGCATGGAACGTTTACCCCAGAGTTCAAACAGGACCTTCAGATGTGGTATAATAAAAACAAGGGAGAAAATATTTTAAATGACTTGGTTGGGCTACTTCCTTTGGAATAGGTAGGTAATGGTACCAATTTGCGAAGCTTTGGAATCTGGACTGAAACGTGCCTTTAAGGCATATGCAATGGCATTGTCCACCAAACATCCGTTGCTGGTGCCGGAGCTTTTGTCGTTAAAATCGGCCTCGGTAACATACCCGTTGGCATCCACTTTAATGTTGATGACCACCTTGCCCCCTTCAATACAGGTGTAAATGGGGGGTGGAAGATAATAGGCATTCCTATCTACCAAGGAGAAGGAAATGGAGGTGCGTCTATCCTTTAGGTAATTGGTGAATTCTTCTTTTTGGGCATCCCGCTCCCCTAGTTTTTGTTTTTTCTCGTCCCGTTTGGCAGCCAGCTCCTTCAGCTGATTTGCAAAAGCTTCATCATTTCCGGAAAATTCCCCCTCCTCGCTGCTCATGGCCCGTTCTTCAAGAAGTTCTTCCAGTGTTTTTAGTGGTTCAGGGTTTCCAATGGTGGGTTTTGCAGTTTCATTGAGCGCCATATGGCTCTTAATGGGGTCGTTGTTGGCCAATTCTTCCAAACGCTCTTCCTCCTCTTTCAGCAATTCCTCGATATCTTCATCGGCCAAGCTCATCTCAATGACATATTCATCTTCTTGCATGCTCCCTAAGTGAATGTTGAACAACAACAAAATCACCAAGGCCATGGAGAAGAAGGTTATGATAAGGGATAACTGGCTTCTGTTCAAGTTCATGGTTCTAGTATAACCGCTTTTTTTTAAAATTATTTTACCAAATGACCTTCATAAACCAATTGATACGATGGTCAAAGGACCATTTTTGCTATAGGTTTTCCTTGAAGACCAAGGGGGTTGTGGCATTATTTACGTTGAAATCCCCTATTTTGGTTCTTCTTAAGGCAGATAAATGAGCTCCGGAACCCAAGGCTTTGCCAAAATCATGGGCCAAGGAACGGATATAAGTCCCTTTGCTACAAACCACTCTAAAATCCACTTCGGGAAGTTGAATTCGGGTAATTTCAAACTCCGAGATAGTGATTTTTCGGGATTTTATGTCCACTTCCTTTCCTTCACGGGCCAATTCGTAGAGTCGCTTACCATCTTTTTTCAACGCAGAGAATATAGGAGGAATCTGTTCAATCTCTCCCAAAAATTCTTTTGTGGCCTCTTTTATAGAGGTTTCGGTGAGATGCTCCGTGGGGTAGGTTTGGTTTACTTCGGTCTCCAAATCGTAGGAAGGAGTGGTGGCACCAAGGGTGAATGTTCCCGTATATTCCTTGATCTGTCCTTGCAGCTCCGGGATTTTTTTGGTGAACTTTCCCGTACAGATAATCAAAAGTCCTGTGGCCAAAGGATCAAGAGTGCCAGCATGGCCTATCTTTATTTTCTTAAGGTCGAATTTTTTTCGGATGGCCCATTTAAGGGCATTCACCGCCTGAAAGGAACTCCACTCCAAAGGTTTGTCGATCAAAAGAATCTGACCGTTTAAAAAATCTTCCTTGGTTTTCAAAGGTTTCGGGATTTGGATAAAGGTAACAATCTATCCCCAAATGCTCCAGGCAACGGCGATGAGTCCCACAATGAGACAATATATGGCAAAATACGTAAGCTTGCTCTGGCGCACGAGTTTGATCATCCAGGTACAGGCGGCAAGACCGGCGATGAAGGCGGCAATAAACCCAGCGCCCATGGCCACAGCTTGATCACCATGAAAATTGATTTCACCCCCCATAAGGTCTTTGGCCACTTTTCCTAAAATCAAGGGAACGACCATCAAGAATGAAAAACGGGCAGATTTAGTCTTGTCAACACCCAAAAGAACCGCTGCGGAAATGGTGGCCCCACTTCGTGAAATCCCGGGTAAAATCGCCACGGCCTGTGCCATACCAATCACAAAGGCGCCTCTAAACGAAACCCCTTTATCCGTAGTCTTGGCCAAATCGGCCAAATAGAGCAGTACTGCGGTAATGATGAGCATGATGCCCACTATAATGATGGCCCCGTCAAAAAACACTTCGATAAAATCGTTCAAAAAGAGCCCGACCAATGCCGCGGGAATCATGGAAATGACAATTTTCAGCGAAAATTGGGTCTCTTCATTCCATTTGAATTGGAAAAGGCCTTTTAAAATTTCAAAAACATCCTTTCTGAATACCACCAAAGTACTCAGTGCGGTGGCAAAATGTAAGATTACCGTGAAGAGTAGGCTTTCCTCAGGCAGGGCGTGTGCCCCCAAAATGGCTTTCCCCAATTCCAAATGTCCGCTGGACGATACAGGTAAAAATTCGGTCAACCCTTGGATGATTCCGAGGATAATGGCATCAATAAGCTCCAATTATTCTTTGTTTTTTTTAGGGTTCAACAAAATGGCATAAATCTGTATGCCCAACCCGATGAGCACCAAAGTGGGGGCCAAACGGATTCTCCTAAAACTGTAGATATCTGGATTGAAGACCTCTGGGTCATCACTGCCGCCACCGGTCATCAAAATAAAGCCCAATGCAATAAAGGCCAGCCCAATGAAGAGGAACAGGTAGTTCTTCTTTTGAAAGATGAACTCCTTGGTGGGTTTTTGAACATTCTTGTTTTTCTTGCTCATGCCGCAAATTTAAGGAAAAGTTTCCCAGTTTCCTGCCACTGGGAGTCTTAGTGGATATACCATCTCAATTCTTTTGGCGAAGCGGTCTTGCATCTTTTCTCTAATAATACAGATCGTCTGTCCTTAGGTTTAAGAAACGTTGGGTGGCAAAATGGGTGCTCGCCCAAGAAATCACAACCCCAAGCCCAAAAACCCCGATGAACAAAAAGATCAATACCAAATAGTCCTGTAGCAGGTTCAATTCGGGAAAATTTTTGTTGATGTAATAAATCAGGATACTCAAGGAGGCCAAAGCCACGGCAGCGCCTATCATGCCTAGTTTGATATTGGCCCAGATAAAGGGCCTTCTGATAAAGGTCTTGGTAGCGCCCACCATCTGCATGGTCTTGATGATAAACCGTTTGGAATAGATGGACAGTCGAATGGAACTGTTGATCAGCAGCACGGCTATGACGGTAAAAACAGCACTGGCCATCAATATCCATAAACTGATTTTCCGGGCATTATCGTTGAGCAAAGAGATTAAAGGTTTGTCGTAACTTACCTCGTCCACATAGGTTTTTGTGGCAAGATCATCGGCAATTTCTGCGATTTGCTCGGGAGAGACAAAATCGGCCTTTAAATGCACATCAATGGAATTCTTTAGCGGATTATATCCCAAGAACTCGACGAAATTCTCACCAATGTCCTCACTGTACTGCTCTGCAGCATCCTCTTTGGAAATGTACTCGGCAGATTTGGTGTATTCGGCCAAGGCAAGGCTTTTTTGTAATTGGTCAATCTCGACCGGTTTGGCATTGTCCTTCAAAAAGACTGAAATGGTGATTTGTTCCTTAAAGTGATCGGCCAGTTTTTTGGTATTCAGGACCAAAAGTCCCAAAACGCCCAACAGGAAAAGCACCAAAGCGATGCTCAAAACCACGGAGAAGTAGGAGGAAATCAACTTTCTTCGCTGATATCGTTCAATATATTGGCTCATAGAGTGGAATCAGTACGTAAAAATAGAAAAGTAAATTGTATTTAGGGGATTAAACCTATTTTTGCAACTCGAAAATGAAAGAGAATACCATGAACTACGATTTCCGTGACATTGAAGCCAAATGGCAGAAGTATTGGGCAGAAAATAAAACCTTTAAGGCAATCAACGATTCCGACAAGCCTAAATTTTATGCTTTGTCCATGTTTCCCTACCCTTCTGGGGCAGGATTGCACGTTGGGCACCCGCTGGGGTACATTGCCACGGACATCTATTCCCGTTATAAAAGGCATAAAGGATTCAACGTATTGCATCCCATGGGGTACGATTCCTTTGGATTGCCTGCGGAGCAGTATGCCATTCAAACCGGACAGCACCCTGCAATCACCACCGAAAACAATATCAAAAGGTATCGTGAGCAGTTGGATCGGTTGGGCTTCTCGTTTGATTGGAGCAGGGAAGTGCGCACTTCCAATCCGGGATATTACAAGTGGACACAGTGGATTTTCATCCAATTGTTCAACTCATGGTACAATAAAAGTTCCGATAAGGCTGAGGCCATTGAGGGCTTGATTTCCATTTTTGAAAAAGAAGGAAATGCAACGGTGGAAGCTGTTTGCGATGAGGATACACCCAGTTTTGGTGCAGCGGAATGGAACGCATTTTCTGAAAAGGAAAAACAAGAGATTCTTTTAAAATACAGACTGACCTATTTGGCTGATACCGAAGTGAACTGGTGCCCGGCCTTGGGTACGGTTTTGGCCAATGATGAAATCGTAAACGGTGTTTCCGAGCGTGGAGGCCATCCCGTCATCCGTAAAAAAATGACGCAGTGGAGTATGCGTATTACGGCTTATGCCCAACGCTTGCTCGATGGATTGAACAAGATTGATTGGCCACAGCCGTTAAAAGATTCCCAGACCAATTGGATCGGTCGTTCTGAAGGCGCTTCCGTGACTTTCAATGTCATTCCTAATGAAGGTGTCACTTCGAGCGCAGTCGAGAAGTCGGACATGATTGAGGTCTTCACCACCCGCCCCGATACCATTTTTGGAGTAAGTTTTATGACCTTGGCCCCTGAGCACGATTTGGTGGGGAAAATCACCACCCCGGAACAAAAAGCTGAGGTGGAAGCCTATGTGGAGGCCACGGCCAAGCGTTCCGAGCGGGATCGTATGGCCGATGTAAAAACCATTTCAGGGGTGTTTACCGGTGCGTATGCAGAGCATCCGTTCACCAAGGAGCCTGTTCCCATTTGGATTGGCGACTATGTTTTGGCCAGTTACGGGACCGGAGCGGTCATGGCTGTGCCTTGTGGCGACCAACGGGATTTCGATTTCGCAAAACACTATAACATAACCATCCCCAACATTTTTGAAGGGGTGGATATTTCTGAAGAGGCGTTTGCCGATAAGGCGACCACCATTATTGCCAATTCCGACTTTTTGAATGGGCTTTCCTATAAAGAGGCCACCAAAAAGGTGATTGCCGAGTTGGAAAAAATTGGACATGGGGTTGGAAAGGTGAACTACCGCCTTCGTGATGCCGTATTCAGCAGGCAACGCTATTGGGGAGAACCCTTCCCGGTGTATTATGTGGATGGGATGCCCCAGATGATTGATTTGGAACACTTGCCGTTGGAATTACCCGAAGTGGAGAAATATCTTCCCACTGAAACTGGCGAGCCGCCCTTGGGCAATGCCACCACTTGGGCTTGGGACGCCAAGAACAACAAAGTTGTGTCGAACGACCTTGTCACCCTGAGCGCAGTCGAAGGGTCAGACAAGGGGGATGAGATGCTGAATCAAGTTCAGCATGACGGAATTTATCCTTTGGAATTGAACACCATGCCGGGTTGGGCAGGAAGCTCGCAATACTTTAATCGATATATGGACCCACGCAATGATGAGGCTATCTTCTCTCCTGAGGCCATTGGATATTGGCAGGATGTGGATCTCTATATTGGCGGTAGTGAACATGCTACGGGCCACCTGTTGTATTCCCGTTTTTGGCAGAAGTTTATGTTCGATAGGGGCTATGTGCCCAAGGACGAGTATGCCCAAAAATTGATCAATCAAGGGATGATCACGGGGACATCGGCAATTGTATATCGTATTTCTGGGACTAACAAGTATGTTTCGTCTGGATTGAAGGGTGATTATACAACGGAAGAACTTAGGGTTGATGTCAATCTAATTAATGTTTCAAATGAGCTGGATATAGAAGCATTGAGAAATTGGCAGCCAGAATATAAGGATGCTGAGTTCATCCTTGAAAAAGACAAATATATTGTTGGCAGGGAAGTTGAGAAGATGTCAAAAAGATGGTACAATGTCGTCAACCCAGATGCCATTTGTGAGGAATATGGAGCAGATTCGCTTCGTTTGTATGAAATGTTCCTCGGCCCCTTGGAGCAATCCAAACCGTGGAACACCGCAGGAATTACGGGAGTGCATTCCTTTCTTAAAAAACTATGGCGCCTTTTTGAGGTCATTGAGGATAAAGAACCCACGGCCGATAATCTAAAAACACTACACAAGACCATCAAAAAAGTGGAGGAGGATATCGAGAACTTCTCGTTCAACACTTCCGTCTCCACCTTTATGATTTGTGTGAACGAACTTACCGCTCAAAAATGTACCAGCAAGGCTATTTTTGAACAGTTGGCCATTTTGGTGTCGCCCTACGCGCCCCATATTGCCGAGGAGCTTTGGGAGCGACTGGGACATGCCGAGTCCATTGCCGAAGCACCTTTCCCAAAATTTGAGCAGAAATATCTAGTGGAGAGCAGCAAGGAGTATCCTATTTCCTTCAATGGAAAAATGCGTTTCAAATTGGAATTGCCTTTGGATATGGGCAAAGAAGAGATAGAGGCTGCAGTTCTGGCCCACGAAAAAACCCAGGAACAGTTGCAGGGCCGCGCCCCCAAAAAAGTCATTGTGGTACCCGGTAAAATTGTCAATATCGTTGGGTAAAAGGGCATCTATTCCAAGTGATGGAATAGTGCTTTTAAGGCGGACTATTTTTGTTTTTCAAAACAGTAAAGCCTTACATTTAGGGTAAATAACCTACCATGGACACTATTGAGATCATTGGTCTTGTTGCGGCCACCCTTACCACCAGTGCTTTTATCCCGCAAGTATATAGGGCATGGCGACATAAATCTACCCGGGATATTTCCCTTACCATGTATTTGGCTTTCTTCATTGGAACCATGCTGTGGCTATACTACGGTTATGTACATGGGAGCCTGGCCATTATATTGGCCAATGGTGTAACTGGGTTGTTGGTCATAGTAATGCTAGTTTTAAAATTAAAACACAAATAACCACCCCCTTATTTTTTTAGGGTATAGAATAAAATTTTTATATAAAATCTATATTTACCCCTTAAAAAATAGGGTATAGATCATTTTTTATATAAAATTTATCTGATAACCCCTACTTTTTGTCGATTTCATTTCGTTGATTCCGGTTTTTATAACAACTTTGGGTATAGTAACCATAAAACACAACAAGATGATTGTAGGGGTGCCTAAAGAAATCAAAAGCAGTGAAGGCCGGGTTGGCATGACGCCAGCTGGGGTTTTTGAATTGGTGAAGAACTACCATACCGTTTATGTGCAATCGGGTGCAGGAGAGGGCAGTGGGTTTTTTGATAAAGATTACCAACAGGCCGGAGCCACTATTTTGGATACCATTGAGCAGGTGTATGCTAAGAGCGATATGATCGTGAAGGTCAAGGAGCCCATTGCCAAGGAGTACGATTTGATCCAGGAAGGGCAGATTGTTTTTACCTACTTTCATTTTGCTTCGAGTGAGACCTTGACGCAGGCCATGATCAAGAGCAAGGGTGTTTGCATTGCCTATGAAACTGTGGAGGATGAGGAGGGCACCCTGCCTTTGTTGACCCCTATGTCTGAAGTGGCGGGAAGGATGGCCATTCAGCAAGGAGCTAAATATTTGGAAAAACCAGTGAAAGGTCGTGGAGTGCTTTTGGGAGGTGTTCCCGGGGTGGCCCCAGGTCGTGTCTTGATTCTAGGGGCGGGCACTGTAGGCATTCAGGCTGCAAAAATGGCAGCTGGGCTTGGCGCACATGTTACCATTCTGGATGTCAATATGAAACGGCTTCGCTATGTAAATGATATCATGCCCAGTCATGTGGTCACGGAGTTTTCCAATGAGTTCAATATCAGAAAACATATACAATCCCATGATCTTATTATAGGAGGGGTGTTGTTGAAGGGAGCCAAGGCGCCCAATCTGATCACAAGGGATATGTTAAAGGAAATGCGTCCTGGAACGGTTATCGTTGATGTGGCCGTGGACCAAGGAGGGTGTGTGGAAACCACCAAACCCACTACCCATGGCAACCCCACATATATTATTGATGATGTGGTCCATTACTGTGTGGCCAACATGCCCGGAGCCGTGCCGTACACCTCAACGGTGGCCTTGACCAACGTTACCTTGCCCTATGTGCTTAAATTGGCCAATATGGGCTGGCGAAGTGCCTGCAATTTGGACAAGACCTTGGCCAAAGGATTGAATATTGTTGAGGGGGAAGTGGTATACGAAGAAATCATTAAGACGTTTCATTGGGAATCTGCCGTGGCGTAAAAGCATACATTTTGTCAGTAGAAAGACCCCGCCAAAGCTTGGCGGGGTTTTTGTTGTAATATGGTATATTTATAAGAGCAAAATCGAATAGTTATGATGACATATTATATATTGATTGGTGGGATTGCACTGGTCAGTTGGTTGGTGAGCAATAAACTTAAAAGTAAGTTCAAGAAATACTCCCAGGTACATCTAAGAAACGGTATGAGTGGTGCAGAGATTGCCCAAAAAATGCTGGATGACCATGGTATTCGGGATGTGAAAGTCATTTCTACTCCCGGAATGCTTACCGACCACTACAACCCAAAAAACAAGACCGTTAACCTTAGTGAAGGCGTATACAGTCAACGCAATGCGGCCGCAGCAGCCGTGGCGGCCCATGAATGCGGACACGCGGTACAACACGCCCAAGCGTATGAATGGTTGACCATGCGGTCCAAATTGGTGCCGGTGGTGAGTGTGACTTCGGGGATGTCCACTTGGGTGGTATTTGGAGGTATTGCCTTGATGGCGGCAACAGGTGTGGCAGGCGGAATAGGTTTTTATATTGCAGTGGCCGGTCTGGTCATGATGGGAATGGCGACCTTGTTCAGCTTTGTTACCCTTCCAGTGGAGTACGATGCCAGTAAGCGGGCCTTGGTGTGGTTGAAGCAGAAGAACATGGTAAGCCAACAAGAATACGCTGGGGCCGAAGATGCCTTAAAATGGGCGGCTAGGACCTATCTTGTTGCAGCACTGGGTGCCTTGGCTTCCTTGCTCTATTGGGCGTTTCAGGTGTTTGGCAGCAGGGATTAAGAGTCAAAATCCACAATCTATACAAACCTGTTCAACTAAGATTGAGCAGGTTTTTTTGTGCCCTATTATGAGGTGATACATTTGATTGCTATATTTTTAGTAGTTTTGCTATAAAAATGATAGCACTATGAAAACACCTAAACCTGGGCAGCCTGTTCGGGGGTCAAAAACCGGGCAGCCCATCATGGCTTTATTGGATTTGTTGGGGAGGAGCTGGGCCATGGGAATCATTTGGCACCTGCATAATGGGCCTAGTACTTTTAGGGGGCTGCAGGATTATTGCGAATCCATCTCTCCCAATACACTCAATACACGAATCAAGGAATTAAGGGATTGTAACCTGATCAAAAGAACCATGGAGGGTTATGTACTAACAGAATATGGGGAGGAATTATTTGAGCTGTTGCAACCTATGGGCTCATGGGCTAGGTACAAATGGACCGAAAGTTTCAAAAATGATAATTCAAAAGAATGAGATATATTAAGAAACCCCTTAAGGATGAATATCCTGTATATTCCCATATTTATATGGATTTATTGGAGGATGACGGCAAAGTTTTGGAACATCTGTGGCAAAATTTCATGGAAATCAAAGAGCTTGTCCAAACCTTGCCCGAGGAGAAATTGTTGTATCGCTATGCTGAAAATAAATGGACTATCAAGGAAATCTTGGTGCATCTTATAGACGACGAGCGTATTTTTACCTATAGGGCCCTGCGGTATGCCAGGAATGACGATACGCCGCTCCATGGCTTTGATCAGGATAAATACGCCAGATTCTCAAAGGCCAATGACAGAAGCTTGGAAAGTATTCTTGAAGAATACGAATGGGTCAGGAGATCGACCATTGCACTTTTTAAGTACTTGCCTGAGGATAGTTTTACCAGAAGTGGGGAAGGAATCGATTTTGACGGAAGTGTTATCAACAAGCGAACTGTTAGGGCCTTGGTATACCATATTGCAGGACATGAGCTTCGCCACTTGAATATCATCAAGGCACATTATCTAAACTGAAAACGGGGCCATTGGCCCCGTTTTTTTTATTGGATATGGATATTTTAGTCTATCCAGTTGCCCACTTGATTGTCGATCATCTGTAGCCCTACACCTTCTGTTCCGGTCACTTCGATCATATCCAGAATGTCCCGAATCGTGTTCTCCTCCTCAACTTGTTCCAATACAAACCAATCCAAGAAACGTTCTGTGGCAATATCACCCAGTTCACGTGCTTTTCTCACAATATTGTGAATGGATTTGGTAACGGCCACCTCATGTTCCAATGTGCTCTCGAACACATCAACTATGGATGAGTAGTCATGGTTGATGCCAGTAATTTCTGGCGATAATGGATTTCCTCCGGTATCGATCAAAAATTCGAAAATCTTCATCATATGGCCGCGTTCCTCCTCGGATTGCTTGTAGAAGAATTTGGCACTGGTAAAAAACCCATTCTGCTCGCACCAAGACGCCATGGCCAAATAGGTGGCAGAAGCATGGGCTTCCATTTTTATCTGTCCGTTGAGCAGATCCATGGACTCCACTTTAATGCTCATACTTTGTCTTGCTATATCTTTCATGTATACAGGGTTTATCGTGTTAATATATCAAAAATACGGAATTTGATCTCGTTTTGGAAGTAACTTCCTTGTTTTAAGGCAGTTTTAGATTGAATAAAAATAGGTAAATAGAAACGGGCCTAAGCCGTGATGGCTTCTCGTTCCTCGGAAAGTCCCATGGCCACAAAACCTTGTGCAACCAAATGCTTCAAATCCAAGATTTCAAGGGTGTTCAGGACAAAGAGATGTTCTTTGTTGCAAAGCATCAATACCTCAAAGCCGTGTTTGTTCAAATCCCCGTCAAAATGATCTTCAATAGAGATGGACAATACCTTATGTCGAAGGGAAAGCAATTGGCAAAGCGACATTCGGACCAATTTTTGGCCAAAATCCACATAGAAGCAGCGTTCCTTCACGGATTGGTATAAAGTGTAATATGTAGACTGATGAACTACATTCATGGGCACAAATGTAAAGTTTATTTAGATTGAATACAAATATCAGATTTGAATTTGTCGATCTATTTGCTGATCCAATGAAATAAAGGTTTCGGTTCTTGAAACCCCTTCGATTTGTTGGATTTTTTTGTTGAGTACCTGCATCAGGTGCTCGTTGTCCCGGCACAAGACTTTAATGAGGATGGACCAGTTTCCCGTGGTATAATGGCATTCCAGTACTTCGGGGATTTTCTCAAGTTCCCGTACAGCCTGCGGATTGGCCATGGCCTTGTCCAAAAAGATACCAATGTAGGCCATGGTGGTATAGCCCAGCACTTTTGGGTTGATGATGAATTTTGAGCCAGATAGGAGACCTGAGCTTTCCAACTTCCTCAATCTTTGGTGAATGGCCGCTCCGGAAATACCAATGTTACGGGCGATTTCCAAAATGGGTCTTCGTGCATCTTCCATCAAGAACCTTAGAATTTTCTTGTCTATGCCATCAATTTTAACCGAACTGTTATGGTTTTTCACAGAAAAGATTTAAAACTGAAGCTAAAGATATTGAAAAAATGCATAAGGCTAACTAGCTACCGAATCTGGATTGTATCCCAAGTACGGCACTTCGTATTCCTTAAAGTTCACACCGTGGGATTTGAGTTCATCAAGGATAGGTTGGTAGACTTCCTTGTTTATGGGAATCTGCACCCCTGGGGTCGTGATTTTTTTGTTCAATATCTGTAAAGTGGCTATGGCTACGGGCAATCCAACGGTTTTGGCCATGGCAGTATAGGTTCTGTTTTCCCCTATGACCACCATATTGGCATCGATTTGTTTTTTAACGCCGTTTAATTCGTAGCCAAATTTGTGGTACATCACGATCATATCCTTTTCATCTTCTTTCAAAGTCCAACTATCTTCAAGGATATGTTGAAGGATCTGTGCTGGTGAAGCATTTTTCAAGGGAATTTTTTTGTTCGGGTCAAAGAGGTTCAGCTCCAATAATTTCCCCCAACGGATATCATCTTGGTCTATTTTAAGATAGTACCGCAGTTTCAGTTCTACCGAGTCTGTTGGGGAATAGGGCAAGAAAAGGTTTATGAATTCCCGGTAAGACATGCCTTCAGAGTTTTCAATGGTGTAGCTATCATCGGTCATTCCCAAGATAACGAACATCTGCCATGCTTTGGAAAAGCCTACCCTCCGCATGGTGCCCCTAAAAAGGGTAAGGGCATCCTGAAGCCCATAGGCCTCCCTATATTTTAAGGAATCGCGGTTGGCGTAGGCCTCGAACTTTCCGTGCCCTTCCACTTCCAAAAATTCGGTTCTCCTGAACAGCTTTTGGTAGGGGATGTATTTATAGGTCCCTTCCTGGATAAATTTGGCCGCACCACCTTGGCCGGCTAGAACCACGTTTCTTGGGTTCCAGGTGAACTTGTAGTTCCATAGATTGGAATCGCTTTCAGGGGCCACCAATCCACCGGTAAACGACTCGAACAACAACATTTTTCCACCTTCTGCCCTGATGCGATCTATTACTTCCATGGCGCTCATGTGGTCTATTCCTGGATCAAGGCCAATCTCATTCATAAAAATGAGACCGTTCTTTTTTACCTCGTCGTTCAGGGCTTCCATCTCTTTGCTTACATACGATGCGGTGACCAAATGCTTTTTAAACTGAATGCAATCTTCCGCAATCTTGATGTGCAAACTGGCCGGAAGCATTGAAATGACAATCGAGGCGGACGATACGGCTTTTTTACGGTCATCATCGTTGAAAATATCCAACGTGATTACATCGCAGTTGGGATGTGATGAAAATTGCTCTGGAATGTTCTTGGGTTGTAGGTCACCAATGACCAAACGGAGGTTTTCACTATCTGAATTTTTAAGCAGATAGTCTAATAGATAGGAGGTTGATTTTCCTGCCCCCACAACTAAAATAGTGCGGACCATAGGTTTTGATTACTTTTGATTAAAACGGACACTAAGGTATCAAATTGTTATATTTCTAAAAAAATTAGTCGATAAAGTTATGAACAGAACAATATTGTTAACGGGAATCCTATTTGGTTTATTGGCCATAGTGTTGGGTGCTTTTGGGGCGCATGGCTTGGAAAAATTGGTGGATTCTGAATCGATTGAGGTGTTCGAGACCGGAGTGAGGTACCAAATGTACCATGCACTGTTTCTGCTTTTTTTGGGGATTTGGCAAGGGTTGGACAAAAGGCATAAAAAAGTGATTTATACTATGGTGCTGATGGGCGTTGTCCTGTTTTCTTTTTCCATTTATGCACTGGCCCTGAACAGTCTTACGAGCTTTGATTTTAAAGTTATTGGATTTTTAACACCAATTGGCGGCGTTTTTTTGATTTTGGGATGGTTTCTTTTAGGATACCGCATTTTAACCCATAAGAAGGCCTAAATAACCACAAATAGAGGTTTAAAAGTTATATTTTTCTAGTTTTGTAGTATCTAAAAAATGAACTAATGAAAGCTTCCACACCAGCTTCGAAAACGATTTCGCTTAAACCTTATGGAATAGATCATAAAAATTTCCATTACCAACTTTCTCCTGAGGAATTGCACAATGTTACCTTGGAAATGGAAATGGGAAAAGAAGCCTCTTCCGGGGCTTTGGCCGTAAACACTGGGGAATTTACCGGAAGGTCGCCCAAGGACCGTTTTATTGTCAAGGATGCCATTACCGAAGATAAGGTTTGGTGGGGCAATATCAATATTCCTTTTGAGAGTGAAAAGTTTGACCAACTCTATGATAAGGTCATCGCATATCTTAACGAAAAGGAGTTGTTTGTACGGGATTCCTATGCTTGTGCGGACCCGGCATATAAAATGAACCTAAGGGTCATTAACGAGTATCCGTGGTCCAATATGTTTGCCTATAATATGTTCTTACGGCCAACCGATGAGGAGCTGGATGGTTTTGAACCGGAATGGACGGTGGTCAATGCGCCCGGTTTTATGGCCAATCCCGAAGTGGATGGGACGCGCCAACATAATTTTGCCATTTTAAACTTTACTAGAAAGATTGCCTTGATAGGGGGAACTGGGTATACAGGAGAAATCAAGAAGGGTATTTTCTCTGCCCTGAACTTTATTCTTCCAGTATATAAGAATACGCTACCCATGCACTGTTCCGCCAATGTTGGCGAAGAGGGCGATACCGCCATTTTCTTTGGACTTTCGGGTACTGGAAAGACAACCTTGTCCACGGATCCCCATAGAAAGCTTATTGGAGATGACGAACACGGATGGACCGAGGCCAATACCGTTTTCAATTTTGAAGGAGGTTGTTATGCCAAGGTCATTGACCTTTCCGAAGAGAGTGAGCCCGAAATCTACGGAGCAATTAAAAAAGGGGCCATTCTGGAAAACGTGATTATGGATGATGCCGGAGTGGTTGATTTTTCAGATACCTCCATCACACAGAATACTAGGGTAAGCTACCCTATTTACCATATAGACAATATACAGGAGCCATCGATTGGGGAAAATGTAAAGAATATATTTTTTCTTACTGCAGATGCCTTTGGGGTATTGCCTCCTATATCAAAGTTGACACCTGCCCAAGCGGCCTATCACTTTATATCTGGGTATACCGCAAAAGTGGCCGGTACCGAAGCTGGTGTCGTTGAGCCCCAACCCTCCTTTTCGGCGTGTTTTGGTGCACCATTTATGCCATTGCATCCCACCAAGTACGCAGAAATGTTGAGCAAGAAAATGAAAGAAGCCGGAGTGGACGTGTGGTTGATCAATACGGGTTGGACCGGCGGACCTTATGGAGTAGGCACACGAATGAAGTTGAAATATACCCGGGCCATGATCCATGCGGCCTTGAGCGGTGAGCTTGGCCTCTATTGCTATGACAGATACCATATCCATTCGGTATTTGGTGTGGCACAACCTAGGGAATGTCCAGGGGTTCCCACCAAGGTGTTGAGTCCAAGGGCGACTTGGAACAATGATGAGGCATACTACAAAACGGCCTTTAAACTGAGCAATGCGTTTAGGGAGAACTTCAAGAAGTTTGAAGCCTATGCCAACGAAGAGATTAGAAGGGGCGGCCCCCAACGCTATGCATTTTAACGATAACAAAAAAGCCCGGTGAACACCGGGCTTTTTTTATAATATGTTCCAATAAAATCTTACTTATTTACGCTGGTAATGTATTTCTGTAGCGCCATGGTCATGGATGGTGTTTCCGGGGTTGGAGCTTGAATGTCAATTCGAAGACCGGCGTCGGTAGCAGCTTTTACAGTGCTATTGCCAAAAACGGCAATGCGGGTGTTGTTCTGCTCAAAATCCGGGAAGTTCTTCAAAAGGGATTCAATTCCAGATGGGCTAAAGAAAACCAAAACATCGTAATATACGTTCCTAAGGTCTGAAAGATCACTGATGACGGTCTTATAGAAAATGCCGCGTTTCCAATCTACACCCAACTCGTCCAAAGCTTGGGGCACAGCTGCCTTAAGGGCATCGGAGGATGGTAAAAGGAATTTTTCGTCCTTGTATTTTTTGATAAGCGGCACCAATTCATTGAAGGTACGCTTGCCAACGTAGATCTTACGCTTTCTATAGACCACATATTTCTGCAGGTAGTAGGCCACGGCCTCGGACTGACAGAAATATTTCATGGTGTCAGGAACCTTAAAACGCATTTCCTCGGCAATCCTGAAAAAATGGTCGACAGAGTTTCTGCTCGTCAAGATGATTGCCGTAAAATTGTTCAGATCGATTTTTTGCTGCCGTACATTTTTGGCTTCAACTCCCTCTACATGGATAAAAGGCCTAAAGTCTACTTTAACCTTTTCTTTCTCGATCAATCGTGAGTAAGGAGAGTTTTCGATTTTGGGTTCTGGTTGGGAAACCAAAATTGTTTTTACTTTCATAAGCTTTTCAATCTTTTAGATAGCTTCCAATTATCACCAAGGGCGCAATTTCGAGTGCGCAAAGGTACAAAATAAAATAGACAAAATACGGAAACACAGCTTTTTGATAGTTCTTCAATAGCTTTACGATTCCTATGCCATTTATAAGAAGAATTAAGATTATGGCCGTATAAACTATGGTTTTTGAGTCTTTTAGAATATAAATTAAAATGATGTTGGCCACACACAATACAAGGCTTCCATAATTGAAATAGGAGGTTTTGCTAAAAACCAAACCTGATACAAGCTCTTGGGTATTAAAGGCATAGGCCTTTAAAAATTGGACACTGAATTTTAGCAATTGGAACAGGGCCAAGCAACCCATAAGCACAAAGAAGACCGTCAGGGGATTGCCTTCGGGTATGGCGTTAAAGATGCTTAGGGCAATAAACACAAAGAGAGAAAGATTTACCAATTGAAACAGGGTAAGCAAAATGTGGAACCAGTTTAAGAGTTGGCCCTTTTTGTTGTGCAAGAGCACATACTTGTCATTGAACGGCAAAATCACAAAATTAAAAAACTTGCTGTGGTACAAGTACTTTCCCAAGGCAAGGATCAGTAGGCCAACGAACATGGCAATCGTCATCCAATCCAAAGAAATTATAGTCTTCTCTATGGGAATCATTCTAGGATTTTTATAGGTTTTCCATTTAAACCGGGAGGCAAACCATGTTCTGATATACCAATCCTAAAATACACCGGGTTGTCCATTGTTTTTGGCAAAGGAAGTTCAAAGGTATACAAAGCGGTGTCCTTTGTTTTTAGCATGGCACGGTCTGTATAAAGGTTGCCCACTTTTAAAGGGAGCATTTCCTTCACCTGTTTGTATGCGTTGGAATACGAAATGGTATAGGTTAACTCTTCAAGGGGAATATCAAACGGGTAGGGGTTGTACACCTTTAAGGTGTGCTCTATCCCAGTTTCCGGTTTTTGCACAATACATTCCAACTTTCGATAAGGCTGAAAATTTTCCATGAAAACCCCGTAAAAAACCGTGCTGTCCGGTTGTGTGTATTGGATATCCCCACTTTTCCTGTACTTACTTACATAGACCACCTTTTTGCCCCTTACCTTTTCTTCGGAATCGTCTATGGAATATTGGTTCTTTCGATACATGAAATTGTTCAACGAAATGGCAGGTATCCCGGTATTGAATTGGTATATGGGCGCAAGCCGGTATGAATTTTCAAAGATAATGGGAGCATCTTCTGCCTTGGCATGGAGCTCCTCCACCCAACCTTCATTGGCATGGGTCTCATACAACATGGGAAACAGGGGCTTGTATACTAGCCAAGCCCTGGCATAAAGCAATAGAACCACACTCACCAAGCCTATTCTGTACATCCATTTTCTGCTTTTTGCATTTTCCAGCAGATGGTCAAAGGCAATAATCGCCAATGGAATGGAAATGACAATGGCCCATTGGGCCTGTACCCGCCTATTAAAGCTCGATATGAAAAAGAAAATTATAATTCCGTAGACGAGGTACACCAAAGCCTTGGAAAAGGTATCTGTGGCCTTGAATTTAAAAAAGGAGGCGTAAACCCAATAAAACAACAGACCAATAATGACGATGAGGTTTAAAAAATATCCCAAGGTAAACCCTTCAAAGGAATAGGCTTGATTGGGGCGTTCGTACAGATGAAAAGTAATGGATACAAAATCGTTTTGATACAACCAGACAAAATGCGGGATGTAACAGGTCAATGCCAAGACCACGGCCAACCAAGCCTTTGGGTTAAAAATAAGCTTGACATTGGAAAGGAATACGAACAGAATCACCAATACCGCATGGTACTTGCTGTACATTAAGGCCGCCATGACCAGACCTAGAAGAACCGTCATCAAAATAGAGGGGTCTTTCAGAAATCGTTTGTACAACCAGAGGAACAAGGCCGTGAAAAACAAGAGAGGTGTATCCGGAAGGGTCAAAAAACCATAGGCGTTCATCAAGGTAAAGGAGAATACCAATAGATAAAAGTGAACCACATAGTCCTTCTTTTTGGGGTTATCGATCAGGAGCCATAATAAGATATATGTGCCAACGGATAAGATACAGCTCATAAAACGGACCCCAAGCTCCCCATCAAAAAATAGGCTCCCCATCTTTATCAAAAAAGCCACCATGGGCGGATGGTCAAAATATCCCCACGACAGGTTTTGGGCGTAGTACCAATAGTAAGCCTCATCGTAAATAAGTTCCGTAAAATATCCTTGAACAAGATTTAAGACAAAAACTACAGACAGCAGTGCAAGAAAAAGTTTAGGAAACTTTTGGGTCATTAAATGGATTTTTGATGGGCAAAGTTACAAATATTGGTGAACAGGCGATGTGGGCTTAGGTGCAACAAGTTGCATTGGCAAACAAGAAAACCGTATTTTTGAGCTCTAATTGATTTCGAATGGCGGACGGCTTGGTGATTATACCCACTTTCAACGAGATTGAAAATATTGAGGCCATTGCAAAAACGGTTTTTGACCTTAAGAAGGATTTCCATGTTCTTGTGGTGGATGATAATTCCCCCGATGGTACGGCCCAGGCAGTTAGGTCTTTACAAGAAGAGTACCCCAATAGGTTGTTCTTGGAGGTCCGCAAGGAAAAGTCTGGTCTGGGAACGGCATATATCCACGGATTTAAATGGGCCTTGGAGCGGGATTATGAATATATTTTTGAGATGGATGCCGATTTTTCGCATCGTCCTGCCGACTTGTCCCGCCTTCACCGCGCTTGCCTTAACGGAGCCGATGTCGCCGTGGGTTCCCGATATAAAAAGGGGGTGAATGTGGTCAACTGGCCACTTTTTAGGATCCTGTTGTCCTATGGGGCATCGTTCTATGTGAAATTCATTACTGGAATGAAGGTCCACGATCCTACGGCAGGGTTCATCTGCTACAAACGGGAAGTGTTGGAAAAAATCAAGTTGGACAACGTCAGGTTCATCGGGTATGCCTTTCAGATTGAGATGAAATACAGGGCTTACCTCCAAAAGTTCAAAATAGAGGAGGTGTCCATCATTTTTACCGATAGGGTCAATGGGAAGTCAAAAATGAATTCCGCCATCATCCGGGAAGCTATATTTGGGGTCATTGCCATGAAATTTAGAAGCCTTTTTTTCAGAAAGAACTTTTAGGAATGTCAAAAACACTATTGAAAAATGCCAAGGTGGTCAATGAGAACCACATTTTTGAAACCGATCTGCTGTTGGAAGGGGACTTTATTGTGCGCATTGATCCGGACATTTCGGATGCCAATGCCCAAGTCGTGGACTTGAAGGGAGATTTGTTGTTGCCGGGCATCATAGACGATCAGGTACACTTTAGGGAACCAGGTCTTACCCATAAAGGGACCATAGCCACGGAGAGCCGGGCGGCCATAGCTGGAGGTATCACCACCTTTATGGAGCAGCCCAATACCAATCCACAGACCACTACCCTCGAAAAATTGGAGGAGAAGTTTGCCATGGCCTCAACCGATGCCTATGCCAACTATTCGTTTCTGTTTGGGGGTACCAACGATAATTTGGAGGAACTGAAGCGACTGGATAAGAACGCTTGTTCCGGGGTGAAGCTGTTCTTGGGCTCCTCTACTGGAAATATGTTGGTGGATGACGAGGCGGTGTTGGAAAAGATTTTTAGCAATACGGAAATGGTGATTTCGGCCCATTGTGAGGATGAGGGGACCATTAGGGCCAATATGGCCAAATATCAAGATATGTATGGGGACAATATCCCTGTGGAGCTACATCCTATTATTAGAAGTGCCGAAGCCTGTTACCTTTCGTCTTCCAAAGCCATAGCCTTGGCAAAACGAACGGGCGCCCGTTTGCATGTTTTTCATGTTTCCACGGAAATTGAAACGGATTTGTTCACAAATGCGATTCCTTTGGAAGAAAAGAAGATTACCGCCGAGGTTTGTATTCACCATTTATGGTTTTCCGATGAGGACTATGCCAAAAAAGGTACCCTGATCAAGTGGAATCCTGCGGTGAAGACCAAAAACGACCGGGAAAAACTTTGGGAGGCCCTTTTGGATGATAGGATAGACGTTGTGGCCACCGATCATGCACCCCATACCTTGGAAGAGAAACAAAATCCCTATACCAAGGCCCCATCTGGTGGACCGTTGGTGCAACATGCCTTGTTGGCCATGCTGCAAAAGGAGCAAGAAGGCAAGATCAGTTTGGAGAAAATGGTGGAAAAAATGTGCCATAACCCCGCAAAGCTCTTTGATATCGATAGGAGGGGCTTTGTGCGCGAAGGCCATTATGCCGATTTGGTACAGGTAACCCGTAATTCACAAAACGAGGTTAAAAAAGCCAATATTTTCTATAAATGTGGTTGGTCTCCCTTTGAAGGGGTTACTTTTGGTTCCGAAGTGGCGCGTACCTTTGTGAATGGGCACTTGGCCTATGATCATGGGGTTTTTTCCGAAAAGAAAAACGCCAAAAGACTCACGTTTAACCGATAGGGCATGGGAAAGTTTGTTTTGTTCTTGATGGGAATCTTAATCCTCTCCTGTGGCGAAAAGGTGGTGGAAAAACCGGAAAACCTTATCCCAAAAGAGAAGATGGCCGATATTCTACATGACTTGGCCCTCATGAACGCTGCTAAATCGGCCTTTAGCAAGACATTTGATGAGAATGGCATTGAGGTCATGGATTTTATCTACAAAAAATATCAAATAGATAGTGTCCAATTTGTGGAGAGTGATCTCTATTATGCCTCAATCCCTTTGGAATACCAATCCATCTACGAAGATGTGGAGGCCAGGATAAACGAACGCAAAAACTTGATGGATAAAAACACCAAGAAAAGGAACGATAGCATCAGAAAGGCCCAAGAGAAACGGAGGGACTCCATTAAGAGCGCGAAGGACAGCCTCGTAGACCCCTAATCAGGGAATTTGGAACAACAAAAATCAATTGCGGTATCCAAGTCCTCAAAGTCAAAATCAAGTACTTCCTTTAACTTTTGATGGCTGTAAATGTCTTGATGTCTTAATCCTTTTACCATGGCTTTGGTGAGTCTCCGCCTTTTCCCCAATACAGAGCTTCGCAGCCCATCCAAGCGCCACATAAGCTCCAACATCCAAAAGGATATTTTTTTTGTCGGAGGGGAGACCCCTAATTTTGGAGCAATTTTATGGAACAGTTCCCCATATGATAAATTTTCACTGACCAAAATAAACCGTTCTCCATTAATATTGGATTCCATCAGGGTTTGCATGGCCTTGACCACATCATTGATGGATACAAAACCGGTGCCGCCGGGAATATAGTTGGTTTTGCCTTTGGCTGCATACGTGAAAAAGCTTCCACTCCCAGATTTCCAAAATCCTGGTCCAATGACTACGCCAGGGTTTACAATGACTATTTTTAGGCCTTCTTGGGAGGCTCGCCAAACCTCCAGCTCGGCATCATGCTTGGTAATTCCGTATACCGAAGCATTCGTATTGCTCCATTCATTGTCCTCAGTCACTTCCTTGTCCATTTTGGAAGAACCTATAGCGGCTATGGAACTTACATGGCAAAGCTTTTTTACGCCATGCTTGAGGCTTAAGTTTACGATGTTAGCCGTTCCCTCCACGTTGGTCATGACCAAGGTTTTGTACATTTTGGGATCAAAGGAAATCAAGGCAGCACAATGATATACTTGTTCAACTCCATGAAACAGCTGGTCCAAGTCGCCAATATTGGTAATATCTGCCCGTACCCACTGTATTTTTTCCAATAGTTTTTCTGGTTGGTCCGAGTAATAACCAAACACCTTGGATACTTTTTGGAGCGCATCCGTGCTTCTATAGTTGGCTCTCACCGCTTTTCCATTTTTCACCAAGCGGAAGAGTAGGTGCGAACCTATCAATCCAGTGCCTCCTGTTACCAATATCATATGATAAAAGTACCTATTTGTACTGAATTTATTGAGGGAAGTGGCAACTTCATTTTATATTTGCAGCTATTCAAAAAGTTGACCATGGAGAAGAATTTTGTTCAGGAACTGCAGTGGAGAGGAATGATACACGATGTAATGCCTGGTGCCGAGGAGCATCTTATGGAAGCTATGCGTGCCGCTTATGTGGGGATAGACCCCACAGCGGATTCGTTGCATATTGGGCACTTGGTGGGAGTAATGATGCTGAAACATTTTCAATTGGCGGGCCATAAACCCTATGCCCTTGTGGGCGGTGCCACGGGAATGATAGGGGATCCCTCCGGAAAATCGGCCGAACGGAATTTATTGGATGAAGAAACGCTTCGACACAACCAAGAGGCCATAAAAGGTCAGTTGAGCCGCTTTTTGGACTTTGAAAGCAATGTGCCCAATGCTGCAGTATTGGTGAACAATTACGACTGGATGAAGGATTTCTCATTCCTGGAGTTTATCCGCGATGTGGGAAAGCATATCACCGTTAACTACATGATGGCCAAGGATTCGGTTAAAAAGCGACTTTCGGCAGATGCCAAGGAAGGGATGTCTTTTACTGAATTTACCTATCAATTGGTTCAGGGGTACGACTTTTTACATCTATACAAAGCCCATGACTGTACCCTTCAAATGGGAGGGAGTGACCAGTGGGGCAACATTACCACGGGTACCGAACTGATCAGACGAATAGGGAACGGAAAAGGTTACGCCCTTACCTGTCCTTTGATCACCAAGGCAGATGGAACCAAATTTGGCAAGACCGAAGGTGGAAATGTTTGGTTGGATGCAGAACGAACCTCACCCTACAAGTTTTACCAGTATTGGTTGAACACTTCGGATGAGGATGCCGAAAAGTATATCAAGATATTCACGTTCCTGAGTCAACAGGAGATAGAAGACCTGGTAGCGGCCCATAAGGAAGCACCCCATTTAAGGGAACTTCAAAAGAAGCTGGCGGAAGAGGTCACCACCATGGTGCATTCCAAGGAAGATTTGGACAATGCCATAAAGGCCAGTGCCATTCTCTTTGGTAAATCCACTTCCGAAGATCTAAAGCAATTGAACGAAAAGACCTTTTTGGATGTCTTTGAAGGAGTTCCCCAAGCGCAAATAGCAAGAGAGGAGATAACTCCCGGTCTGGATATGATTGGAGCCTTGGCCGCAAAAACCGGATTTTTGGGATCCAATGGCGAAGCACGGAGGGAGTTAAAACAGAATTCAATTTCGGTGAATAAGGAGAAGGTTAAGGAAGATTACCTGATCACTGATACCGATTTGATAAACAACAAGTTTGTCCTGCTACAGAGGGGCAAAAAGAACTACTTTGTGTTGGTAGTAGAATAAAAGTTATGGGACCGTCATTCTGAATTTATTTCAGAATCCTATGATGTGGATTATGTATTTCGGGATGAGAACCTGAAACAAGTTCAGGTTGACGAAAACCATACTGTTGTGATGCTCCAAAGGGGCAAGAAAAATTACTTTGTTCTGGTAGTGGAATAAATAACAAGGGCCATCTTAAGATGGCCCTTGTTATTAGGCGATGAAGGAAATTCCGTAACGGCCACAGATTTCACTCACTTTGGCAAAGTCCGGTGGTCCTGGGGGCAGTTTCCCCAATTCTTCGAACATATGCTCCAGTCCGGCTGGAAAAACACTTAAAATGGTTCGACAATCTTGATTACCCACTACTTTCCAAGTATGGGGCACATTTTTTGGGGCAAAAGCAAGGTCACCTGCCTTTAAAATGGTGGTTTGTTCCCCAACTGTAACCTCAAGTTCTCCATCCAAAACTTTAAAGATTTCATCTTCGTTGGTATGTACATGTGGTGGGATCATGGTGCCGGGAGGATTCACTTCCTCAATCAATGTGAACATGCCATTGGTGTCATCCCCGGTCAATTTAAAGGTTTGTTGGTCTCCAATGACATTCACTTTTTTACCTTCATTACTGCGAACAATTTTTGGTGTCAAGGGATTGACTTCTTTGTCCAATTCTTTCGAAAAATGGGCCAAAGAGGGCAATGATGTCAATGCAGCAACCGAAAGAGCACCTCTTTTTAAAAAAGCATTTCTATCCATAATAGTAGTTTGTTGATTACCCTTTAAGATATGTAAAAAACACAAAATGAGCGGATTAAATATACAAATCGTGTTGTTTAGTGTGTGGATTGAAAGAATTTGTCCTATACAGCCTTAAAGTGCCATTAAATTACACCCCCGTATGTCTGAATTATCAAACCTACCCAGAATTTCAAAAGATCCATTGGCATAGGTTTTTCCCAAGTCCTGTGTAGCAATGAAGGAGCAGGAATGGATGTTGGCCAGATCAATAAGGTTTATGCCGCCTGTTTTTCCATGGGATTGAAGGCTCAAGGGGTCTTCCGTGTCGCGGGTCAGGACCTTCATCCATGGCGGAGTCCTGAAAATGCCGTTGCCTTGGGAATAGGCTTGGGACAAAAGTTCCGTCATGCCATATTCGGAATGTATGTTGGGAACCCCAAAGGCACTTTTTAAGATGTCGTGCAGTTCGGTGCGAATCAATTCCTTACGACGCCCTTTCATTCCGCCAGTTTCCATGATGGTAGTATGTTTTAAGGGTATGGGAAATTGCTCGGCCAAATCCAGCAAGGCAAAAGAGACGCCGATCAATAAGGTTTTGGAACCAGAAGCCTCCTGTGTTTTCAGTTTTTGATGGAGGTCTTGAAGATTGTACAGATAAAATCCACTGTTGGGATGTTGTGAACGGGATACCAGCTCATTGACCATGTAGACCAAAGATGATCCGGAGCGTTCCAAATAGGAAGGTAGCAGGGCCAGAATACACAATTCTTCCACAGGTCCATAAAACAAGGTAAAGGCTTCCATGAAACTACGTTCATATAAGCTTAGGTTGGCCACATAATGTTTACTTGTTGTGTTTTGGGTGGTACCACTACTCTCAAAAATGACCTCTGGTTTCTTTGGGGTGGAGACAACGGTTTTCAATTTGAAAAACTCAATGGGCAAAAATGGGATCTCCAACGGGTTGGCAACATTGGAAGGGCTTTTTCCCAAGTAATCGCAATACGTTCCATAAATGGCATTGGCACTGTACTGAAAACGGAATATTTCCATGGCCAAGGAATCAAATTCGTTGGAATTTTGGATGGAAAATAGCTGTTGAATGTCCGTGTTGTCCATTGGGCCGTAAAAGTACCCAAAAATAAAAAAGCCCCACCGTAAGAGTGGGGCTTTTAAGATATGTTTTTTACTTCACGACCAGCTTTCGGGTCATGGTCTTTTTCTGTTCGGTCACTTGGAGCACGTAGACTCCAGGTACCAGTCGGGAGATGTCCAAGGTATTGGTGGTTATCCGATCGGTTAGGACAACCTCACCAAAAACATCGAATACCTTTATCTGTTTGGTTCCATTGGATTCGGTAGTGATGTACACTTCTTCGCCATAAGCAGGATTGGGGTACATTTTAAAACCCGTAAGCTCTTGTAGGGGCTCAGTGTTTACACTGACCAACTCTTGACCGTAGGTGAATATAGGTAAAGCCATAATGAGAACAAAGTAGAGTTTCTTCATGAATGCTGATTTGGGGTCTATGCAATGTAAAAGTATGTAAATCAGTAGGGAAGGGCCACAAAATGTTGTGAAATGGGAGTTTCTGTAGGTAAAAGGATAAAAGTTGTGGTTTATGGTGCCTTTAATGTGGCGAAAAAGCCCAAACTACTTGACAATAAGCTTTCTGGTGGCCACTTTGTTGTTTTCCAAAACCCGTAAAATATAAACACCTTTGCCCAAACGGGAAATATTGAGTTCCTTGCCTAAAATGGTGGTTTGGAGTACTTGGGTTCCCAATACATCAAAAATGTAAATCTGTTTGGGGGAATTGTCCTTTGTCTCTATAAAAACCTTGCCTTGGGTCACGGGATTCGGATACAGCTTAAACCCATCAATATCTGAACTAGAGGTAGTTTCTTGCGAAAAACCAAGCGTACAGACAAAAAAGAAAATGACAAGGTAAAAGTGCTTCATAAAGTATTGATAACAAAGGCTGTGCCACAAATATAAAAAAATATGTCCGCGATGGTGGGGCCGTTCAACGAATTGTATTTCTTTTTTCGATGAAATGCAAAAAAAGAGCCCCACGATCGTGGGGCTCTTAATATAATATAGAAAATCTATGTGATTATTCAATACCTACAGTCCAACCTGCAGCCCAATCGGGTTCACCAGCACCGTTACCAGCACCAGTATTGTCACCTACAGTATAGAAATCCTGGTTTGCACCAGCATAGTTGGTGTTTACAAGTCCCATGGCAGGAGCATCAAACTGGATTGGGGTAATGGATAGTGCATCTGCCTCAATACGAACCGCGGCTTCGGCATCCGTGCCAGTTACATTTACACCCAAATCAACACCACTGGTGTAGAAATTGGTGATAGTAAAGTTACCACCTCCTTCTTTGAAGAACAATGCACCTTCAGTAACAGGACCAACTACAGTGATGTTGCTCAAAGTGGTAGTGGTCACAGGAGTGGCATCACCATCATCACCATTATTGGAACCTTCAATACCAGCTTTGGCACCACCGGCAATATACCAGTTGCTACCGTTACCGGTCCATCCGTCAGCAAAGTCAATGGAATCATCACCACTGCCTATGGATACCAAGTAGTTTCCGTTTACAGTACCACCGAAGAACTCGATACCATCATCACCACCGTTGTAAGACTGTACATACTCGAAAGTAGTTCCGGAACCAACACCGAACAAAGAAACACCGTTGAATTCTTTGTCATTGGAGAATGTGGCACCAGTATATTCAACACGGAGGTAGGTAATGGAACCAGAGTCATCATCGGAAGTATTTCCACCATAAGTAAGATCACCTACTTCCGTGGTTACATCCTCACCTTTGTTGGTTGGAGCGTCACCAGCGATGACCAATCCACCCCAATCACCTTGTGCGGGAGTTTCGCTGGAAGAAGTCATTACTACAGGAGCAGCGGCAGTACCGTTGATAAAGATCTGCGCACCTCTTTCAACACCGATAAAGGCAGCCGTACCGCCAGAAGCTTTGATAGTAGTACCAGCAGGGATGGTCAAGGAACCACCTGATTTTACTACAAATCCGCTGGTCAACAAGTATTCCACGGAAGCGCTCAATTCCACATCACCAGTGATTTCACCGGCCAAGTTTTCGCTTGAGGAAGCGCTGTTTTCCAAACCTGTGGTCCAGCCAGCAGCCCAATCAGGGGATGCGGCACCGTTACCAGCGCCTGTGGCAACACCTTCAGTGTAGAATGCTTGGTTAAGACCAGTATAATCTGTTGCCTCGAAACCGGTTGCAGGATCGGCAAACTGAATGTTGGTGATGGCCAAATCGCCATTTTCTATACGCGTGGCGGCAGGAGTATCGCCATCGGTTACATGAATGGCAAGGTCAATATCAGAGGCATAAAAGTTATCGATGGTAAAGTTACCACCACCTTCTTTAAAGAAGAGGGCACCTTCGGTAACAGGACCCACCACGGTAATATTGCTCAAGGTAGTTGTGGTCACAGGAGTGGCATCACCGTTGTCACCGTTGTTGGAACCTTCAATACCGGCTTTGGCACCAGCGGCAATGTACCAGTTGCTACCGGAACCTGTCCATCCATCAGCAAAGTCGATGGAGTCATCACCACTTCCGATGGACACCAAGTAGTTACCATCTACAGTACCACCGAAGAATTCGATACCGTCATCACCACCGTTGAAAGACTGAACGTACTCGAAAGTGGTCCCGGAACCAACACCGAACAAAGAAACTCCGTTGAACTCTTTGTCATTGGAGAATGTGGCACCCGTATATTCAACACGTAGGTAAGTAATGGAACCAGAATCGTCATCGGCAGTAGAACCACCATAGGTAAGGTCACCTACTTCAGAAAGTACGTCTTCACCTTTGTTGGTAGGGGCATCTCCGGCAATTACCAATCCACCCCAATCACCTTGTGCCGGGCTAGTAGCATCTGAAGTCATGATAACAGGCGCGGCAGCAGTACCGTTGATGAAAATCTGGGCACCTCTTTCAACACCAATAAAGGCAGCAGTACCACCGGAAGCCTTGATGGTTGTACCGGCAGGAATGGTCAACGAGGCACCTGCTTTTACAATGTAAGAACCTGTTAGGGTATATTCTTTGGAAGCATCCAATTCGGTGTCTTCGGTTACTTCGCCTGAAAGTTCAACGGGCGGCTCAACGCAGGCAGTACAAGATCCCCCGCAGTCAACTCCGGTTTCATCCCCATTTTGAATACCATCCGAACAGGTGGCTACTGGGTCTGGATCGGGGGCAGGGCCATTGTCGTCGCTCATACAAGAGACCACTAAAGCCGCTGCAGCGAAGCTTAGGACAAATTTTAAAAGTGATTTTTTCATAGTTGAGGTTTTAGATTTAAATATTCAGATTAATATTCATTTTAAAGGTTGAAATTCAGTATGATTAGAATTTATAGGTCAAGGATAGACTAAAGTCAACCCCTTTTTTATATGATAAAGCGGTCACTGGACCATTTTCCAAAAAGCCAGGAATGGCTGGGTTTTCGGTATCCAAATCCCCTTCAGCGTTCTCGTTTACCCTTTCAACGGTTGGGTTTAGGAGGTTTCTCATGTTCAGTCCAATGCCAAAGTGGTCTCCCAATTCCACTGCGGTAATCCAATCAAGGGTCACAAAACCTTTGTCTACCAAATGCCCTCTACCGGTACTTCCCAAAGCGTAAATACGGTCAGAGAAATAGTTGGCCGCAACTGTAGATCTCAGGTTTCTATTCTCGGAAAACTCCGTGTAGTAACTGGCGTCGAGATTGAAAATAAAGTCAGATGCTCCTTGCAGTGGCGCTTTGGTATTGGTGAACGCAGCGGCAAACATGGTTTCATCCGAAACTTTTTGGTAGTCCAATTCTTGATTGGTGTTCAAATAGGAAACGTTACCGCCAATGGATAGCCTGTCGGTCAATATACTTTCGGCAGTTTCCCTTTCGTTTTCTATCACGTCCAGTTTCACTTCCAACTCAGCGCCGAAGGCCGTGGCATGGTCGCCAGTATTGGCATAACTTAAATTGTTGGCAGCGGATACGATCAAGAAAGTGTTGATGGGGTTTTCAATATACTTCCCAAATACGGCAAAGGATACCAATTCGCTTGAAGAAGGGAACAATTCCCATCGAAGGTCAAAGTTGTAATTGGTGGAGTTCTGTAAGGCAGGGTTACCTTGTGTATCTTGGTTGATTTCTTCCTGGAAAAGGAAGGGTGCCCGTTCCTTGAATTGTGGTAACGTATAGGTCTTACTGGCCGCAAATCTTAGGTTTTGCTTTTCGTTTAACTCATATTTGAATGCTAGTGAAGGCAAGAACTCAAAGGTGTCCAATTCGCTGCTGTCATCGCCTTGGATAACGGTACTCCAGTCAATGTTCTGGGTGATTTGCTCACCCCTTGCGCCGGCAAACAGGGTGAATTTAGGAGAGAACTTGTATTCCAAGGTCAAATATCCTGCATGGATCTGCTGTTCCCCACCATAGGTCTGTGGATCAAGGGCTCCTTCCGTGGAAGCTGTTCCCCTAAAAGTCCGTATTTGCCAAAAACCGGAGTTGGGACCATATTCATCAAAATACGCATCGATGTTGTATGGGTCAACGAAGGGTTGGTTGGCCACGTTCAATATTTGGTAGTTGAACTGGGTGGCATCAAAAGCAACATTTTTTAAGCGACCGTTGTATCCCACAGTAAGTTTTCCGTCAAATCCGTCATCCTCATTTTTCTTGAATTTGAAGGAAGTTGAAATATTGGCAGAGACTTCTTCTTCTTGGAGCTCTTGGAAAAACCTATGGTTAGCTGAGGCAGCGGAAACCAATCTAAAGGATTTAGGTCCTTCGGGATCGTTGTTGGAGTAAGGTAAAAGAATATTTTGACGACGGTCTGGAATCAGGTTTTGTACATAGTTGTACCCTAGACCCCAGTTCACTTCAAATTTTTCACTTACATCGTGGCTTCCCAACAATTGGTTCACCGCAAGCAAGGTCTTTTCAAAAGTATTCCGTTGGATGAAACCTCCTCCGTTGGGCGCATCATCTTCCCTGTCCAAAATACCGTAGAACTCCTCATGTTTTTGCTCGGTATTGTTGAGCAATAAATAGTTGTATCGGATATCATGGGCACTGCCTAAACGAAGCCCAATGTTCCCCATAAGGGTAGTGGCCGTTTTGTAGCTGTATTTTTGATAATCAAAGTCAGAATTGGGCAATCCGGTCCCCAAGTTGGGGGCACCTCGGTTCACACCTTCCCTATAAGAGTTTCCATTGCTGAACGAACCAACGGCAAAGAAGCTCAATTTGGAGTTTTCACCAATATTGAAGGAATCACCTCCTTTAAGCGAAATATTGGAATTGATGGGTGTACTCTTGCTTTCGCGATCCCAACTGGTGTCAAAATTGTTGTTGAAGGCCCCACTAGGGATGGATTTGTCATAAAACCCTGTAAAATTTGGCCCGTCGAACAAGTAAAAATCATCCACACCAATGGCTTCGGTATTGACTCCTGAACCTACACCAAGTTCCATGAAACCGGAACCGGTATAGTTGCGGGATACAATATTGATGTTCGCCCCACCAAAGTCACCATAGTTTTGTGCATTATAGGTCTTGTCTATTCCTATGGATTCAATGATGCTGGTGCCAAACAAGCTCAAGTCAATGTTCTTTTTGGCGGTGTTGTTGGAAGGCAATGGAAGCCCGTTGAGGGTAGTGATGTTAAATCGATCTCCCAAACCTCTTACATAAACATTGTTGGAACCTTCTTCCCGGGAAATCCCAGTAACTTTGGTGACGGCTGTAGCGGCATCACTGGCTCCTTTTCTGGCCAATTCCTGGGCTCCAATGGAAGTTTCCAAGGTAATGGCTCTCTTTTGGTCCAAAAGCAATGCAATTTCTGAATCCTTCCGGGCAACGGTGGTCACTACAACTTCGTCCAAGGCCAATCCGGAAGATGCGCTCATGGGAACGTTTACGCTGGTTACCTTACCAGCAATTACTTCCACATTTGGAATTTCAACAGTTTCATAGCCCAAATAGCTATAGGTCAATGTGTAGATTCCAGGCTCAACACTTGGAATCTCATAGAGACCATCAAAATCTGAAGTGGTACCCATTGTGGTACCTTTAATAAGTACATTTGCAAAGGCCAAAGGCTCGTCATTGAGCTCTTTGTCGGTCAGCTTACCCACGATACTTCCAGTGGTTTGCTGCGCTACTACTTGCATGGTGCATGCAAGCGTAAAAATCATTAAAAAATATTTCATTATCAGCTAAGTATTTGGCGCAAAGAACGCCACGGCCTGTAAAAGCGATGTTAGCTGTATGTTAAGTGTTTATTGGAAAACTGTTACAATAATGTTAGGGGATTAAATCAACGTTAAGCATTTATGGCATTATAGTATTATCTTTACATTTGGGCGATTAACTTAGAAATACCATCCCATGAAAACTAAGGATATTAAGATTTTACTTGTTGATGATGAGCCTGATATTCTGGAGATTGTAAGCTACAATCTTTCTTCTGAAGGCTATGAGGTCTTTACCGCCAAGAACGGTGTGGAGGCCGTTGCAAAGGCAAAGAAGAAAAACCCGCATTTGATCATCATGGACGTTATGATGCCAGAAATGGATGGCATTGAAGCCTGCGAGGTAATCCGTAACACCCCAGGATTGGAAAATACCATCATCACATTCCTTACGGCCAGAGGGGAAGACTATTCCCAAGTGGCAGGTTTTGATGCGGGTGCGGATGATTATATTACCAAACCCATAAAACCAAAAGTCTTGGTGAGTAAGGTGAAAGCCCTTTTGCGAAGACTTAAGGAAGAAAAGAAAGACCTTGAGGAAATTGTCAAGGTGGGCAATATTGTCATCAATAGGGAAGAGTACAAGATCATCAATGACGGAGAGGAGATCATACTGCCCAGAAAGGAGTTTGAATTGTTGTCGCTTTTGACATCCAAGCCCAGTAAGGTTTTCAAAAGAGAAGTCATTTTGGACAAGGTCTGGGGCAATGAAGTGGTCGTTGGAGGACGTACCATAGACGTGCACATCAGAAAACTTCGTGAGAAAATAGGCGATCATCACTTTAAAACCGTTAAGGGGGTAGGGTATAAGTTTGTTCTGTAATGGCCATTCAATTACGGAAATCCTATAAGTTTGCCTTAAGGTCATCCCTTCTTATCACCCTGTTCACCTCTGCCTCCATCATTGCATTCCAGCTTGTAAAAGGACAGGTGCAATGGTTGTATACGGTGTTCTATGCCTTGGGCTGCTTTGTGATTTGCTTTGCCGTTCTCCAAATCCGGGTGGAACGTTTTATCTACAGGCGTATCAAGAAAATCTACGATGATGTCTCTTTGCTGGAATCTTCTTCTTTTTCTTCAAAGCCCGTCACTACGGATATGAAGACCCTTACCGAGGAGATAGAAAAGTTTGCAGAAGGCAAGAAGATAGAGATTGATACCTTAAAAATCAGGGAGGAATACCGAAAGGATTTTTTAGGCAACGTATCCCATGAACTAAAAACCCCTCTTTTTACTGTACAAGGCTACATCCTTACCCTGTTGGATGGTGCCATGAAAGACAAAAAAATCAGGGAAAAATACCTGCAACGCGCCAATAAGGGTGTAGAGCGTTTGATCTATATCGTGAAAGACTTGGACCTGATCACCAAATTGGAAGTAGGAGAGCTAAAACTGGATCGCGAGAATTTTGACATTATTGAGCTTATCCAAAATGTATTTGACCTTTTGGAGATGAAAGCGGCCCAGAAAGAAATCACCCTCACCTTTGATATGGAATACCCCAATCCCATCTATGTCAATGCCGATCGGGAAAAGATACAACAAGTGATCAGCAACCTATTGGTGAACTCTATCAAGTACGGTTCCCCCAAAGGAACCACAGAGGTAAGTGTGGAAAATCTGATCAAGAACAAAGTCATCATTAGGGTTACGGATAATGGCGGAGGTATCCCCAAGCAGCATATCCCTAGGCTTTTTGAGCGGTTTTATCGGGTGGACCAAAGTGGTAGCCGTAGCGAGGGAGGTTCAGGGTTGGGCCTATCCATCGTAAAACATATTATTGAGGCCCACGGTGAGAAAATCTATGTGGAAAGCGAAGAAGGTATCGGGTCCGAATTTTCATTTACCTTAGAGAAAAAGACCGAAAACAAGTCCGAATAATCTAGTTCAGATTCAAATTGGGTCAGCCCTTGGAATTCATCCATCCGGTTTAAGTCTTCCAATACAAAGTTCTCTTGATGGCTGTAGGGAACCAATCCATTTTTCTCCAGTCGCTTGGCCAAATATTCTTGCTCATATTGTCCCGGGGTTGGAATAAAAAAGGCCTTTTTTTCCAGTTTGGCCAAATCCATCACCGTGGTATACCCTGATCGGCACAACACCTTGGCACTTTGGTTCAAGGCAGTTTGAAGTTGTTGCGACTGCATAAAATTATACAGCAAGATGGAGCCTTTAGGGGTGGGCAGCTCTTCTTGGGTCTGGGTTTCCTCGATTTTTCCCTTCACAAAAAGTATGTTCCCTTCAAAACCTTGGAGTTCGGACAGTAGTTTTTCTTCCAAAAAGGTTCTTTGCGGCTCCGGACCGGATAGCAAGACCATAAGATCATGGACCATTGGGCTCTCCTTTTTTTCAAATCGGCTCAAAGGACCGAGATACCGAATGTTCAACTTGGATTTTTTCAAGTGCCCCAATTTTCCGGTAAGGTTGGGTTTGTCCTTTACATCGGGTACCCAACAGGCATTGAATTTCTTTATGATTTTTTGATGGGCCTTGGAGCTCATCCATGTGGTATTACCGGAAAGCACATTGAGTTGGTGGGTGATAAAAACACAAGGCACCCTTTTATAGAACACCCCCAATCGGTTATCGGAAATGATTCCGTCCAGTCCATGCTCCTTCACCAACTGCTTCACGGCCTTCTTTTCCTTGGCCATGGCCTTGAGCACTTTGGGTGAATCCCAGATCATTTTGATCTTAAAGTTCTTTCCTTTTTCGGCATAGGTGATTTTGTAGGATGGCAATTCGAATGAGGGCAATCCTGGAAATTCCTTTTGTAAAAGGGATAGGGCAACCCCATCCGAAGCAATAAAAGGCTGATGGCCATGGTCCAACAAAGCCTGTATAATGGGGATGCAACGTGTGGCATGACCCAATCCCCAATTCAATGGGGCTACCAAAATGCGTTTGGAACTTTGCATAAATGCAAAAAAACAAAATCCATATTGCTTGTGGATTTCCTTAGTTTTGCCAAAACATTAAATTATTGCTCAATCTGTAAGCGGTGGGAAGTAAGAACAAACTAAAACGGTTTAGGGAAAACGAAACTTTTACCAATGTGGTACAACCCACAAGGGATGAGGTTTTGGAAGGATTTGAATGGAGAGGCAAATGGAACTCTTTTTTTAAGAACAATAATCCCATTGTCCTGGAATTGGGCTGTGGAAAAGGGGAGTATACGGTGGGTCTGGCCCAACGCAACCCGGACAAAAATTATATTGGGGTAGATATCAAAGGAGCCCGGTTTTGGCGGGGGGCCAAGTCTGCCTTGGAACATGGATTGGGCCATGTGGCCTTTTTGCGGACCCAAATTGAGTTGGTAGATCAGCTTTTTGGCGAAAACGAAGTGGACGAAATCTGGATTACATTCCCGGACCCACAAATTAAGTACAAACGTACCAAGCACCGCCTCACCAACCCTATGTTCCTTGAGAAATACAAGCAGATTCTGAAGCCCAATGGGATTATCCATTTAAAGACCGATAGTGAATATATGCATGGGTACACCTTGGGGCTTTTGCAAGGATTGGGGCATGAAATTTGCTATGCCAACCATGATGTGTACCGAAACGAAGGAAGCCCATCCGAAGTTCTGGAGATACAGACATTCTACGAAAATCAGTATCTTGAAGCAGGAAAACCGATTACCTATATTCAGTTTAGGATCAACTAACCAATGACCCATATCATCATCCTCTTTTTTGCCACGTTTTCGGCAGCCTTCATGGCTACCGTGCCGCCAGGGTTGCTCAATATGAATGCGGCCAAGACCAGTGTGGAAAAAGGAAAATTAAATGGCATTGTTTTTAGTTTGGGGGTTTCCTCAATGATCATGGTACAGGCGTATGTGGCCGTGCTCATTTCCAAGTTCTTGTATAAAAATCCAGAGGTAATAGACCTTCTGTTGAAAATTGCCCTGGTGGTGTTTGCTTTTTTTGCCGTTTTCTTTTTTGTTACGGCCAAGAGAAAGAAAACCAAAAAAATGCAAAAGGTAAAAGTCAGCAAAAAGAACAGTTTTTACAAAGGCGTGTTGTTGGCAGCGTTGAATTTATTGACCATCCCCTACTACAGCGGACTCAATGCCATGTGGAACGAAGCTGGATGGATAAAATTCGAGGCCCAGGACATTACTACATTTGTTGTGGCTGCCGGTGCTGGTACCTTTTCGGTGCTGTACCTGTATACTTTTTATTTTGATAAGTTGGAGACCAAGACCAACCGATTCTCAAAAAACTCGAACTACATTTTGAGTGCACTCATGCTTGTGTTGTTGGTGATTACCTTGATTCGGATTTTTTATCGCTGATATGGAAGAGCAGAACTTTTTTGACAAAGTCTACCAAGTGGCCCAACAGATTCCGTATGGCAGGGTCACTTCGTATGGGGCCATTGCCAAATATTTGGGGGCGGCCCGAAGTGCCCGCATGGTGGGATGGGCCATGAACAATTCCTCGGCAAAGGATGTGCCTGCCCATAGAGTCGTGAACCGAGTTGGGGTATTAACCGGAAAACACCATTTTGGTGGGACCAACCTCATGCAGCAGCTTTTGGAAAACGAAGGCATCCAGGTCAAGGACAACCAGATTGTGGATTTTCAAAAATATTTTTGGGATCCGGGGAAAGAGCTAGGGGATTAAGTTTTCAAAGTCATCACCTTTCCAATAATTTGATGATTTCTTATCTACAGCTATTTTTTTTAAAAAACGCATGTCAACTAAATTCTCTAAATCTGTTCTTGCGGTTTGGTTGGTTACAGAGAAAATATTTTCAACTTCCTTGACCGTGAATGAACGATTTGAATCTCTTTCCACCCAAAAAAGAATCTGGGCCTGTCTTTCATTTATGCTTTCAATCTGAAAGAATTTGGAGATTTTTTTCTGTTCTTTTTTCTTCTTGGCGATGTATTTTTTTAAATCCTCGAAAGCTTTGGTCAGCACTTTCACTTGATAATGCACAAAATAACTCACATCCATTTCATCAACTTCGGTGTAGAGATAGGCTTTCTCATATTGGGATTTGGTTTCCATTATCACCCTGGAAATGGACAAATACTCGGTCAACCAGTATCCATTTTTTAATAAGAACCAATAGAACAATGCTCTTGCTGTCCTGCCATTGCCATCATAGAAAGGATGGATATAACCGATTAGAAAATGGAGAATGGAGGCTTTTACAATGGGATGGATGAAATTTTCCTTGGGATTGGAATTAAAAAATTCGCAGAAAGAGAACATTAAAGGCTCCAATTCTTGAAACTTTGGTGGTGTGTGGACAATTTCACCGGTTACCTCATTCATGACATGGACATCGTCAGTGTTGCGAAAAACACCGATGTGTTCATCCTCTAAGGTATTTTTGACAACAATTTGATGGATTTCAAATAACTTTTCCAAAGAAAGGTCTTGGTCTTGATGCTCACTGATAAATTGAATGGCCTCGTAATTGTTCAGGATCATTTGCTCTGATTTGTTGCGGGGCTTTTTGTTTTTACGCAACATTTCCTTGGCTTTTACCCTAGTGGTGGTAGCTCCTTCGATCATGGAAGAGAAAATGGACTCCTCCATTAAGGCATTGTTCAAGTATTGTTGTCGGTCCAAATCGGATAAAAGCTGTTCTTTTTGAATACCTGCACCAAAGTTAAAGTCGAGATAATGGAGTTTTTGTTGGAGATGTTCGTTGACATTGTATGAGTATTCAATTTCAAAATTTGAATCTATCATATTGCCAAATAGATATTCGGTTTTTTTTAGATTATCTCGCCTGTATTTTGTGATGAACCACAACAAATGATCTGAATCTATATTTGATTTTATTAGGTTTAATTTTTCATCCTTTATATGCTTGATTTTGTCCCAGTAAAGATATTCCCTTTCAATTTTTGAAATTGAATCTGAAAAAACGGTTACACTTTGTGTAAGCATCAATTGAAGGATGGAAAGGTTTAGGTCTTTACCCAATTCAAATATTGGTGGTTTTTCCAACATATTTGTAAATTTTTCAAAAATTAGGATAAATCATAATGTTTTAAAGATATGTAAATATTTGTAAATTTTTCAAAAATTAGGATAAATTAACTATTGTGAATCCCAATCCCACCATCTTCATTTTCAATGGGCAAACTTCCAATAATCCATGCCTAAGGCGTATCTTTGTAATTTAGAATCAATACAAACGACTGCAGAAAAAATAAGATTGATGAAGCTGAAAAAAGCAGATATCCTAAAAGCGTTGGAAAAAATATCCGCCCCGGGTGAAGGCCAGAATATTGTGGAAAGCGGAGGGGTGACCAATGTCCAAGTGTTTGGCGATGAGGTAGAGGTGGATGTGACCATAAAAAACCCAAGTCTTCAGGCCAAAAAGAAGACCGAAGTGGAGATTTTGAAGATCATCCATAGCGAGGTCTATGAAAAGGCCAAGATAAAAGTCAACCTAAAGGTTGATGCCCCGGCCAAGCCCAAGGTGAACCAGATAAAGGGAAATCCTATCCCCGGAATCCAGAATATCATCGCCGTTGCCTCTGGAAAAGGTGGTGTGGGAAAATCCACGGTAACCGCAAACTTGGCGGTGACCTTGGCCAAAATGGGCTTTAAGGTAGGGCTTTTGGATACGGACATCTACGGACCGTCCATGCCCATTATGTTTGATGTGGCCACAGAAAAGCCCTTGTCCGTCAACGTCAATGGCAAGGCCAAAATGAAGCCTGTTGAAAATTATGGGGTCAAATTATTGTCCATAGGATTTTTCACAGAGCCCAACCAAGCCGTGATTTGGCGGGGACCCATGGCCGCAAAGGCATTGAACCAGATGATTTTTGATGCCCATTGGGGAGAGTTGGACTTTTTGCTTTTGGATTTGCCTCCCGGCACCGGGGATATTCATTTGAGCATTATGCAGTCCATGCCCGTAACAGGAGCCGTAGTGGTGAGTACCCCACAGGAAATCGCATTGGCCGATGCCCGGAAAGGGGTGGCCATGTTCCAACAGGAAGCCATCAATGTACCTGTTCTGGGAATTGTGGAAAATATGGCCTATTTCACTCCAGCAGAGCTGCCTAACAACAAATACCATATCTTTGGGGAAAACGGGGCCAAAAATCTGGCGGAAGACCTAAAAGTCCCCTTTTTGGGAGAAATTCCCTTGGTTCAGAGTATCCGCGAAGCGGGGGATGTAGGAAGACCGGCTGCATTGCAAACGGCAACCCCAACAGAGGAAGCTTTTGAAGGGCTTACAAAAAATGTGGTACAGGAGTTGGTCAAGAGAAATACGGACCTTCCCCCCACAGAAGCAATAAAAATTACAACAATGGCTGGTTGTGCCGCCGTTAAAAAGAAATGAGCATGACATCAGAAGAGATTAAAACCAATGTAGAAAAAGCGTTGGATGAAATCCGACCTTTCCTTCAGAGTGATGGAGGGGACATTACATTGATTTCAATAGATAACGACAGCTCCGTAAAGGTGCGTTTGGAAGGAAACTGTATTGGATGCAGTGTTAACCAAATGACTCTTAAGAGCGGTGTGGAAATGACCATCAAAAAATACGCTCCTCAGATAGAGGAGGTCATCAACATAAGTTAGATGACAAAAATCATGAATCCTTTCCAAAGCAAGTGGTAAGTTGCATCCCACAAAATTTTTGTTGAATGATTAAGACCGATATACTCATTATTGGAGCAGGACCTACGGGTCTTTTTGCTGTTTTTGAAGCGGGCCTATTGCAACTCAAATGCCATTTGATCGATGCCTTGCCCCAACCCGGAGGACAATGTGCCGAAATATACCCTAAGAAACCCATTTATGATATTCCTGGCTATCCCGAGGTATTGGCCGGGGAATTGGTGGACAATCTTATGGAGCAAATCAAGCCCTTCCAACCCGGATTTACCTTGGGAGAACGGGCCGAAACCATAGAAAAACAAGAAGATGGCTCTTTTGTGGTCACTACCAACAAAGGAACCCGGCACCAAGCACCAGTGGTTGCCATTGCAGGTGGATTGGGAAGTTTTGAGCCTAGGAAACCGTTGCTGGACAACCTGTCCAAATTTGAGGACAACGGTGTGGCCTATATGATCAAGGAGCCTGAAATGTATCGGAACAAAAAGGTATTGATTGCCGGAGGGGGAGATTCCGCACTGGACTGGTCCATATTTTTGGCCGAGGTAGCCGATGAGGTCACTTTGGTACACCGTCGCAGCGAGTTTAGAGGGGCGTTGGATTCCGTGGAAAAAGTGCAGCAGCTCAAAAACCAAGGGAAAATTAACCTGATTACCCCAGGAGAGGTAGTGGCCTTGCATGGCAGGGACCAACTGGAGAAGGTAACCGTAAAAAACACGGATACTTCAGAAGAAACGGATGTACAAGTGGATAATTTCATTCCTCTCTTTGGACTTTCCCCAAAATTGGGACCCATTGCCAACTGGGGACTCGAAATTGAGAAAAATGCCATTAAGGTGGATAATACATTGGATTATCAGACCAATATTCCAGGGATTTATGCCATTGGCGATGTCAATACCTATCCAGGGAAATTAAAACTGATCCTTTGTGGATTCCATGAGGCCACATTAATGTGCCAAAGTGCCTATCAACGTATCCATCCCGATAAAAAGTATGTCATGAAATATACAACGGTCGGAGGGGTCACCGGTTTTGACGGAAGCAAAAAAGAAGCCCCTAAAGCCGTGGTCAAAGCAATTAACTAGGAGTTAGGAATTAGTGCATAGGATTTAGTATGGCAGTTCAGAAGTTTGAAGATTTAATTGTTTGGCAAAAAGCACAGGAACTAGCAGTTCTTATTTACAAAGAGTTTGAAAGATGTACGGATTTTGGTTTTAGAGATCAAATAAGAAGAGCCTCAGTTTCTGTTTCCAACAACATAGCTGAAGGTTTCGAAAGAAGTTCCAACGCCGACTTTTCCAAATTTTTATTTTACGCTCTTGGTTCGAATAGTGAAGTAAGATCTATGATTTATCTTTCCGTTAAACTAAATTTGTTGGCTAAAGGAAGAGCAGATGAAATAATTGGGATTACCCATGAAGTCTCGAAATTACTATATGGATTGATTAAATCTATGAAAACTAATTCCTAACCCCTAATTCCTATTCCCTAACAATAGAATGAGCGACATTAAACTAAAAATAACTGACCGAGAAGGTGTGGCACACGAAGTGGATGCGCCCACAGACATGAACATGAACCTTATGGAAGTGGTCCGTTCCTATGAGCTGGCCCCTGAAGGCACCATAGGGATTTGTGGAGGAATGGCCATGTGTGCTTCCTGCCAGTGCTATGTGCAATCGGACCATCAGCTTCCTGAAAAGTCCGATGATGAGGATGCCATGTTGTCCGAGGCCTTTTTTGTGAAGGACAACAGTCGTTTGGGTTGCCAAATCCATATTACCGAAGATCTGGACGGCCTTAAAGTGGAGCTCGCCCCTGCGGAAGATTGATTCTGTAGCGGACCCGATTCTGAAAAGCAACAAAACCCTATCTTTAGTCTTTCTTGTATCAAAACATGAGAAAGGCGCTACTTTTCCATTTTTTTCTTTTGGTGTCGGTTTTGGGCTTTGCCCAACAATCGTATTTGGATATAAGGGCCATAGTTACCGATAGTGCCCAAATCTTCACACCGGAACAGCTTAACTCCTTGACCAGTAAGCTCAACCGTTTTGAGTCGGAGACCACCAACCAGTTGGTGATCCTTACCATCAACGAATTAGGGTATGAAACCATCGAGGAGTATGCCAATGGCACCTTCAACCAGAATCGGTTGGGACAAGAGGATAAGGACAACGGTATTTTGATTTTGTTCTCCAAAAACGACCGTGAAGTGCGCATTGAGGTGGGATATGGCTTGGAACCATATATCACCGACGCCGTGGCATCGCGCATCATCAGAAACACCATGATCCCCAAATTCAAGGAGGAAGACTATTTTGGAGGATTGGATTTGGCCACGGATCAGATGATAGGATTTTTACTTGATCCAGAGGCACTTGAAGAATATAAACAAAGGATAGAAGAGGATAATGCCATGCCGCTTTGGGCAAAAATTGTGATGATCTTATTTCTCTCTGTCTTTGTTTTTGCAGGCGGTTTTGTTTTCTACAAAGGGTATTCGGCACTTATTGAAATGTTCAGGGGAATCTTTATTGGAAAGCTTGGCTTGGTACCGGGGATTTTCATGATTCCCTTTGGAATGCTTCAAGCTGGTTTTGGATTGGTCTTTATGTTGATGCCCCTGTTTTTCCTTTCCATGTTTCTGGAACTCAATATCAACATAGACCCGCTAACGGAAAACCTATCATGGTTGTATTATGCACTTCCTGGCTTTTTTGTTTTCACCATACTTTTGGCTTTGTTGAAAATAATGCTCAAAGGGAAAGAAGATTTTAAACTATCATGGGTAAAATCGGATAGCAGCTACATGAGCAAGACCTTTTCCTCTTCGGGCACCCATTCCTTTGGTTCGGGCTCGGGAGGCAGTTCCAGCAGTTTTTCAGGCGGCGGCGGAAGCTCTGGGGGCGGTGGCGCCAGCGGCAGTTGGTAAATCAATGGGAATTCCTGTATTTTCACAACATAAACAAACTACCTCAAAATGAGAGCAATCCTTCTATCTGTACTTTTTGTTCTGGTCTCCTGTACGCCCAAACCATCATCGGAAATTGAAAAATGGGAAGCACAGGCCCATGATATTACCATCATCAGAGATGATTTTGGGGTGCCTCATATTTATGGAAAAACAGATGCTGATGCTGTTTTTGGACTGTTGTATGCCCAATGTGAGGACGATTTTAACCGTGTGGAACAGAATTATATCTGGGCCACGGGCCGTTTGGCGGAAGTTGAGGGGGAGAAAGCATTGTATAGCGACCTTAGGGCCAAGCTGTTCATGACCGAGGAAGAGGCCAAGGCCAAATACAGTGAAAGTCCCGAATGGTTGAAAGAATTGTGCAACGCCTTTGCGGACGGTATCAACTATTATCTACATACCCATCCCGCAGTGAAACCTAGATTATTGACCCGTTTTGAACCATGGATGCCCATGTATTTCAGTGAAGGGTCCATTGGGGGGGATATTGAACGTATTTCCATTCCAAAGATCAAGACATTTTATGAAAGTGGCATGGAAATTCCGGAAATGGAATTGATCAAACAACAACAAGAAAAGGAAATGGCAGAACCCCAAGGGTCCAACGGGATTGCCATTTCAGGGGAATTGACGCAATCGGGCAACGCCATGCTCTTGATCAATCCCCATACCTCTTTCTATTTTAGGGGAGAGGTACATGTGGTAAGCGAGGAAGGACTCAATGCCTATGGCGCGGTAACTTGGGGGCAGTTTTTTGTGTATCAGGGCTTCAATGAAAAAACCGGATGGATGCACACATCAACCTATACGGATGTCATGGATGAATTCAAAGAAACTGTGGTCAAGAATGACGACAAGTTGTTCTATGCCTACGGGGAGGAATTGCGCCCCGTGGATTCTTTGGAGGTAACCTTAAAATACAAAGACGGCGACATCATGAGGGAGAAAATCTTTCCCATGTACCGCACCCATCACGGGCCAATTACCCATATGGTGGATGGCCAATGGACAGCAAGCGCAATGATGTGGGAACCGGTCAAGGCCTTGGAGCAATCCTATATCCGAACCAAACAGGGGGGGTATGATGGATTTCGGAAGATGATGGACATCCGGACCAACTCATCCAACAATACGGTCTATGCGGATGCCGAGGGAAATATTGCCTATTTCCATGGGAACTTTGTTCCCAAGCGGGATACGATTTTTGACTTTACCCAACCCGTGGATGGCAGCAATCCCAAAACCGATTGGCAGGGATTGCATACGGTGGATGAAAATATTTTGGTGTTGAACCCGGAGAATGGTTGGATCCAGAATTGCAACTCCACGCCATATACTTCGGCATTGGAGTTCAGTCCAAAACGGGAAGATTATCCCAAGTACATGTCCAGGGACCAAGAAAACTTTAGGGGAGTACATGCTATTGAACTGTTGACAGATAGAAGCGGGTATACTTTGGACAGTCTTATCCAGTTGGCCCATGACCCCTACCTACCTGCATTTGAGGCTTTGATTCCCGGTTTGGTGCGCGCCTATGATGCCCATCCAATATCGGGATTAAAAGAATCCATCGATGTTTTACGTCAATGGGATTTCACAACATCCAAAGAATCTATTGCCATGACCTTGGCCCATTATTATGGGACGCTTTGCTATGCAAAGGCGGAAAGGCCAAAAGATAGCTATGCCATGCAGTGGGTAGCATATTGGGGCAATGGTTTGCCCAACGAAGAAAAGTTGGCTCTTTTCCAAGAGACTCTTGATCAGTTGAAAAATGATTTTGGCACTTGGCAAATGCCTTGGGGAGAGGTAAACCGATACCAGCGTTTAAATGGGGATATCCGGCAACCTTTTGATGATGCGAAACCCAGCATTCCCATTGGTTTTGCCAGTGGCCGTTGGGGAGCTTTGGCGGCGTATGGTGCGCGATATGACAACAATACCAAGAAAATTTATGGCACTCGTGGCAACAGTTTTGTGGCTGCGGTGGAATTTGGGGACAAAGTAAAGGCCAAGACCATGTTGGCCGGAGGGCAGAGTGGAGACCCGGATTCACCCCACTTCAACGATCAGGCACAGCGATACGCAGATATGGAATTCAAAGATGCTGCTTACTATAAGGAAGATGTGCTAAAAAGAGCTAAACGGACTTACAGGCCTGGGGAATGATCATTCGTCTTCCTTGACGATGATCAAGCTGGCGCGTGAACCGGTGGAAAGGTTCCAACGGTTGTTGTGGATGACTTCACCCTTTTCATTGGCCACCACCACTTGGGCTGTATTGGGGCCTGAAGAGCCTTGGTTGAGGGCTTCAAACTCAATGCGGTTGAATCCTTTGACCAAATCAATATTAATCCCTTTAAAAGAACCGGTAAGCAAAAGATTGTATTCCACCACATCGCCATTGAGATAGATTTTAATGCGATCCCCATCCACATATTCGTGATCTCGGCAAACGATGCCCACAAATTTTGATGTGGTCTTGAAATCCCCCAGATATTGATCCCCAAAATGTTCATTGGAGCTCTTTTTTTCTTTTTCCCCTACTTTGGGGTCAATGACCATATCATGACCTGCTTGTAAAAGTTCTCTGTCCGGAAGCATTTTAACTCCTGGCTTGTCATTTTTGTCCGTAAGGTTTTCGTCAAGGACGGAGGGCATGCGAAGAAGTGTCCCTTGGTTGCTGGCCTTGATGTCCAAATCGTTCCGTTCACCAATCTTTAAGGGACGGGTTGTGGGAAGATCGGATTGTGCTTGCAAAACACTGATTCCCAATAAAAAACCCATAAGAACAAAAACCAGCTTTTTCATAGCAACTTGGTCGATTGATACTTGTAAATGTAGCAAATACCTTGCCATGAAGATGATAAAGTGGCGTTAAATCGTTAAGCTGCAGGCAATTCTTTTAACTCTCCATATAATCGACCAACTTTTCCGGTCCCTCTAATAACACCCTTACAATCTGTAATGTACCATCTGCCTTGGTGTCTATATGCCATTTGATGAGGGAAATTTTGCCATTCTCAAGTTCAATTCCGGTAATGCTTCTGGGATGCACACAGCTTCCGTCATTAAAGAATGGAATTTGGCCGGGTTCTGGAAATCGTGGTCGGTGCGTATGGCCCGCAATGGTGATTTGTAGATGGTTCCGTAAGATCCATCGTTTTATCCTTTTTTCGATACGAATGAGTTCCTTGTAATTTTTAGCGGGACTTGTGGGGTCTGCAATACCTACCACCTGGAGTGGTTTCCAAAGGATACGCACCAAAAATCGTCCAATGCGCCAACACACATAGTTCCACCAATCTGCTTGGTGCCCATGGACACAGAACAGTTTTTGACCTGTTCCAGTATGTTTTAAGATGATGGCCTCGTGATAGGTAATGCCTTGAAATAGGGCTTTGTCCGATCCGTCAATGGGCTCAAAATAGTGTGAAAGGTGCTTGTCCACATATTTTTTGTCGCTATAGACCATGTCATGGTTTCCCCAGAGCATATGCAAACGTTTTTCCAAATGGAACCGGCGAAGCAATTGGTATACATTTTTATGTGCCTCAAAAATGGAATCGAACCCCATGTTTTCCCAAAGTTCATCGCCATCCCCAAGCTCGCAATAATGGAATCCTTGGCGATAGTAATGGCTGAGGGCATGGAAATAAATGTTCCTGTTGTTGGCAAAATCATCGGCAAAACTATTGTCCCCCCTATGGCAATCGCTGAAAAAGATAAACTTGGAGTCGTCATCAAAAGGGATGATCTTGGCTTTTGCATAGGCCCGATCTAATCTGGCATTGGAGGACATGGAATAATTTTTACTAAATATCCTTAAAAATGGCGATTAATCCATAAAAATCTCCTTTATGAAAAGAACAGTGAAGGTTTTTGTAACTTTACCTGTTCAATCTCGACCAATATGGGTATGGTGCCACATTACAATGCCGAAAGTCCAATGGTACAGTTGGTTAGTTTCAACAAGCTATTGGAACACTATGACAGACAGCTCAATAGCGGGGACGAGCACCTTGCTGAAAGGGCGAGGTATGTCTTGGATGCACAGGCCCCTTACCCAGAACTCAGGGATGGGTTCAACGATTTGGACCTATTGGAGAAGCATAAGGATGTTATAGGTATTATTTTGGCCGACACTTTTTCGCCGGTACTTACCCAAAATGAGATAAAGACGGCTTCCACCCCTTTTGAGAACCTGACCTTCAACTCTTCCGAACGGTTTAAAAGGATATTGAAGGACGCAGGGGAAGACTTCGAGCTGGAAATCCGAAACATTCCCGACGAGTTGAGCTACATCATGAAATGTACGGTGATCCTCAGCTTTTATTATGGGTTTAAACTGGATTTTAAACGTCCTTTTTTCTATGATATTCCCGATGCGAATGGGGTAATGCACCATTACCGTATCCTGTATAATGCAGATTTCATGGAAATCATTCCAACGGAACAGTCCAAGGAGCTTACACAGGATGATGTGGATGAACTTTTGGAGAACTTTGAGAATCTGGAACTTTGGAAAGAAAAGATTCCGCCCAATAGTTTTATCACCAAAGGTTTTGTGATTTCCAATATGTTCGATGTTACCGCGGAACACTCCATTTCAGAGATTAAGTCGACATTGATAGGTAGACATAAACATGCGGGCGAAGACTTTATGGAGAGTTTTCAGGATACCTTTAGGTCTTTGTTCAAGCTCAAGGAAATCAAGGTGGGATTTGCAGGTTATGATTCCAATGCCAACCATTTCTTCAAGATATATGGGAAAGGCATGGAAAGCTTTATCCTTCATGGAAAGGATTCTGAGCCCTGTGATTCAATGCTTTGCGACTATTCCCATGGGAAACTTTTTAGGGAAAGTAAATATTTTGCCATCTCCAATGTGGAAAAATCATTGGTCAGATCTAATCAAAGCCAGCCGTACAAAAGTTTGCACGAGCAGGGGATAAAGAGCGCCATATTGGCGCCTATATCCAATAATGGGGAGTTGTTGGGCGTTTTGGAACTGGTTTCCAACACGGTGAATGAGCTCAACAGTATAAATGCCAATAAGTTGGATGATGTTATGCCCTTTATCATCTCGGCCGTGCTCCGATCTATCGAGGAGGAGGAAAACCTGATCGATGCCATTATTCAACATGAATGTACTACCGTCCATCCGTCTGTATATTGGAAGTTTCAGGAGGAAGCCAAGCGGTTTATGGCCGATCAACTTGCGGGACACCAACCCTTGTTCAAGGAAATTGTGTTCAAGGATGTGTATCCGTTGTATGGTCAGATTGATATCAAGGATTCTTCAAAAGAACGCAACCTGTCCATTCAGCGCGATTTAATGATCCAACTTTCCGAAATCAACGAGGTTTTGGGAAGAGCGACCCAAAAATATCAATTGCCCATATATGAAGAGTTGATGTATAGGGTGGATGCCTACCTCGATGAGGTCAAGGAAGCGTTGTATACCCATACGGAACAGGCTGTATTTGACTTTGTGAAAGAGGAAGTCGATCCTATTTTCAAGCATTTGAAAAAGGAGGACAAAGAACTCAAGGGCCTTATCCAGCAATACGAATCCAAGATAGACGAAACCACGGAATCGTATTATGACCACCGTCGCAATTATGATGATAGCGTCATGGAGGCCAATATGCAATTGGCGGCCTTGTTGGATAAAAAACAACTGGAAGCCCAAGAAATGTTTCCCCACTATTTTGAGCGGTACAAAACCGATGGGGTAGAGCATAACATGTACATTGGCAGTTCCATTGCACGCGACAGGAAGTTCAATAAACTGTATTTGAGCAACTTGAGGCTGTGGCAGCTCCAGGTAATGTGTGATATGGAGAACAAATACTACGCCATGAAACCACATTTGCCCGTAAAGTTGGATGTGGCTTCGTTGATTTTGGTGTACAGTACCTCCCTGGCCATCCGTTTTAGGATGGACGAAAAGCGTTTTGATGTGGATGGCACCTATAATGCCAGATATGAAGTGATCAAAAAACGTATTGATAAATCCTATATCAAGGGCACCAATGAAAGATTGACCCAAAAAGGAAAACTATCCATTGTATATTCCCAGCGTAAGGACGAAAGGGAGTATATGCGCTATATACAGTTCCTAAAAGCAAAAGGGTACTTTACCAATAATATAGAAATTGTGGAGTTGGAAGGACTTCAGGGGGTAACGGGCCTTAAGGCCATCCGCGCAGAGATTCTGTACAAAAAGGACAAGAAATCAGAGCAGACCTATACGTATGATGATTTGATGGAAGAGCTGAAATCTTGATCAAAACGTAAGCCTTTCAGGACCAAAGAAGCGAAAAGCAATTCCAAAAGCGAGTACCGAGATAATCATGCCCAACATAAAAATGTTGTAGGTGATCCTAAGTATTTTATATTTCTTGTTCAGTACCAAGCCCAAGTAATATAGGTCCTTGGTCAATGAGGAATATACATACTCCTTGTCCTTGACCAATTCCTGAAGGGCCCATTCGTATTTCTCCAGTTTCATTTTATGGAAATTGCCAAAGAACAAAAGGTTCACCCTTTTTTGTTCCACGTCTTCCTTCGTGAATTTTCCACTGGTCACATTGGGCCTTGTGGCCAAAACCGATAAGATCATGGAAGCCACACTGAACAGGATCAGGATAAACGTTGGATAAATGAGATAGGTATTGGAGGGATTGTCCAGTTTGGTGAGCAAATTGGCCAGAACCAAGGAAATGATGATGGCGTTTACCGATAATAGGATGTTGGCCTTGGTATCGGCAATATCACTCAGCTTCAAGTGGTTTTTTAAGGTAACGCGATATAAGGTCTGCACACTCCTATCCGGACTTTCTTGCTTGTATTTGGCTTTAAGGGCCTCTTTTTTGGCAATGTCCTTTTCGTTTTTTTTCTCCTTTACCAGTTGTTTTAGATTTCTTGCCTTGCCCTCTTCCCAATTTTCCTTGGCATAATCGGTATAAAACCGATGCTCATTTCGGAACATTCTGATGTTTTCATCCCGCCATTCTTTTGGGGAATAATCGGCAACGTCCAGTTCTTTTAATTCTTCCCGTAAAAAATCAGTGGTTTCCCAATAGCTTTTTTTGGCAAAATGGGAAGAATCTGCATCTCGGATGATCTGTTCGGAAAGTGTTTGGGGTTCGTAGTGTCGTTTTGTGGCCATGATCAAGCGGCATACCTCTTCAATATCAGCGGCTTTATATCCATTTTCCTTTAAGAAATCGGAAGCGGTCTTGCAACTGGCCTCCTCATGGTTCAGTCTTCCGGCCACATAGCCCGTGTCGTGCAGCCAAGCCGTCAACAACAGCTTTTCTTGCTCCTCCTCCGTTAAATCATAGAAATTGAGCAATTCTTTAGTACTTTTAACTACACGTTGCGTATGTCGTAAGTTGTGGTATAAGAACCTGGAATCGAGATCATTTTTCAAAAGTTTCGAAGCGAAAAGTTCAGCTTTTTCAACAATTTCCGACATAACTACATATTTGAACATCCAAAGTACAAAATTTTGGAGTCAACCTCATGGATATGAAGAAACATTACTTGCTCGCATGCTTATTGATCTTGGCTTATGGCTGTGCCACTTATGAGGCAAAATATGCCGCTTCAATAGGGAGTAGTGATACAACTTCCGAAAAAGAGGTCGACCATACCTTTTATTTGATTGGTGATGCGGGAAAATCGCCCATGGGGGAGATGAATCCCACCCTAAAGCGGTTTAATTCCGTTTTGGACAATGCCAATGCCAACAGTACCGTACTATTTTTAGGAGACAATATTTATCCGGCCGGATTTCCCGACAAAGATGATGATCCCTTAGGCCATAAAATGGCCAAAAACCATTTGGACGCCCAATTGGCAGCTGTAAAATCCTTCAAGGGCAGGACAGTGTTTGTTCCTGGTAACCATGATTGGTACAGCAAGGGTTTGGAAGGCCTGGAAAGAGAGGAGAAGTACATTCAAAAAGTATTGGATAGCAAGGAAGTGTTCCTTCCGGACAACGGTTGCCCCATTGAAAAGGTAGAAGTAAGCGATCAAACCATGATCATTGCCATTGATACGGAGTGGTACCTTACCAATTGGGACAAACATCCTACCATGAACGATAATTGTGAGATCAAAGATCGCACTAGGTTTTTGGAAGAACTGGAAAGTCTCATCAAGAAAAATTTGGACAAGACCATCATCATTGCCCTGCACCACCCTATGTTCACCTATGGGGCGCACGGCGGACAATTTTCTTTTGCCCAACATTTGTATCCCAGTGGGGGGAAAGTCCCACTTCCTATTTTTGGAACGGCAGTGAACTTGTTGCGTAAAACTTCCGGTGCCACAGTGGAAGACCTCAGTAACCAAGTCTACAATGAGCTAAAAAAACGTATTGTAACCCTGTCCCAATATTCTGACAAGGTCATTTTTGTTTCGGGTCACGAGCATACCCTTCAATATATTGAAGAGTTTGGAAAACCCCAGATTGTGAGTGGAGCAGGAGCTAAAACCGGTGCCACGCGACTGTTGAACGGCAGTAAGTTTTCCACGGGAAGAAATGGGTATGCCGTCCTCAAGGTGTACAAAGACGGTTCCAGTAGCGTCAATTTTTTTGGTGCAGACGAAACTTCGGAAGAGCTTTTGTTCCATACCCAAGTATTGCCGCCGGACCGGTCCACGGAGCGTGTATCCCTTCCCGAGGACTTTCCTCCGTTCATGGAGACCTCGGTCTATACCGATGAAGAAATCGATAAGACAGGATTTTATAAGTTTTTATGGGGAGAACGCTACCGGGAATATTATGCAACCCAGGTAAAAGCGCCAACAGTACGGTTGGATACCCTTTTTGGAGGGCTTAGGGTAGTTCGTAAAGGAGGCGGTAACCAATCCAATTCCTTGCGTTTGAAAGATAATCAAGGCAGACAGTATGTAATGCGGGACCTTCGGAAAAGTGCGGAACGCTATCTGCAGGCCATTGCATTTAGGGACCAATACGTAATTGGGCAATTTGAAGGCACCTATACCGAAGACCTACTTTTGGACCTCTACACGGGTGCCCATCCCTATGCTCCTTTTGTAATTGGCAAGCTATCCGACGCAGTGGGGCTTTACCATACCAATCCCAAGCTGTATTATGTGCCCAAGCAATCTGTTTTGGGCGATTTCAACACTGATTTTGGCAACGGGCTTTACATGATTGAGGAGCATGTGTCCGATGGACATGACAACTTGGAGAGCTTTGGAAAGACCAAGAAAATAGAAAGTACCTATGATTTCATCAACAAACTAAGGGAAGATGAAGAATATCGTTTGGATCATAAGGAATATGTAAAGGCGCGTTTGTTCGACATCCTTATTGGGGATTGGGACAGGCATGTGGACCAATGGCGGTGGGCCCAGTTCAAAGAGGGGGATGACAAGGTGTTTAGGCCCATACCTAGGGACAGGGACCAGGCTTTTTCGCGCTGGGGCGATGGATTCGTCATGGGTTTTGGTTCAAGAGCGGTTCCGGGACTTCAAATTTTTGAAGGGTTCAACGAAGAAATCAGAAGTGTGAAAGGATTTACTTCGTCCCCACGGACCTTTGCTTTGGATATGGCGCTTCTCTCCGAGTCTGATTTGGATATGTGGATAGAACAGGCGGAATTTATCCAAAAGCGCATTGATGGGTCCGTAGTGGACCATGCTTTTTTGGATTTCCCCGAAGCGGTCAGGGATTCATCCCTCATAAAAATAAAGAAGACCTTGATGGCCAGAAAAGACAATCTGGTGGATGCGGCCAAGGAATATTTTGAGGTTCTGAATAAGTATAGTGTGGTAACAGGGACCGATAAGGACGATTATTTCAGCATTACGGCCTTGCCCAATGGGGGTGTCGAGGTTCTTGCCCATCGTATCAAGGGAGGAGAGAAAGAAGATATTTTCTTTAAAAAATGGTATGATCCGGCATATACCAAGGAAATCTGGATCTATGGATTGGATGATGATGATGTGTTTGATGTGAACACGCCTGCATCCAAAATTAAAGTAAGACTTGTCGGGGGGCAGAACAATGACGTGTACAAGATTTCGGAAAATTCAAGAAAAGTACATGCCTACGATTTTAAGACCAAGAAGAACACCTATGATGAGGCGTTTGGAGGGCAAGTACACCGGTTGAATGATTATGAGACCAACACCTACGACTTTTTGAAAGTCAAGGCGAGTAACAATCAAATTTTGCCCAGCTTGGGTTTCAATCCCGATGATGGGATGCGGATTGGGTTCACCGATACCTATACCTTCAATGGGTTTAAGCAGAACCCATTTACCCAGCGGCATGTGGTAAATGCAGCTTATTATTTTGCGACAAATGGATTTGATTTGGGGTATACTGGTGAATTTGCCAACGTGTTCAACAATGTGAACTTTGAGATGAAGGTGCGATTTACCAGTCCCAATTTTACGCTCAACTTTTTCGGCTTTGGCAATGAAACCATAAACAATGATGACGAGGAACCTTTGGGGTTGGACTATAATCGCGTTAAACTACGGACCTTACGATTTTCCCCATCCTTGGTGTGGCGGGGCTACCTCGGTTCCGAGGTGCGGTTGGGGGTCACTTATGAGAGCATTGAGGTGGAAGAAACCGAAGACAGATACATCAATGAGTTTTATCTGGAAAACGGGGAGGAAAGCCATCAAAATTTCGTTGGGGTCAATGGGGAATACCAATATTCCAATACAGACAATGAGGCATATCCAACTTTAGGGATGAGTTTTTCATTGCGTGGAGGGTATAGGACCAATATTGAGGAATCCGGCAGGTCTTTCGGATTTGTGGTTCCCGGTCTGTCCATGGACCATAGGATATCTTCGGATGGTAGGTTGGTATTGGCCACCAAAGTACAGGGACATTTTACCATTGGCGATGATTTTGAGTTCTATCAAGGCGCTAGTATTGGTGGGAACAATGGCCTTCGAGGGTTCCGTTTTCAACGGTTTACGGGAAAAACGGCCTTTTACCAGAATACAGATATCCGATATAGTTTTAGGAGCAGGCAAACGGGACTGTTGCCCGTCACTCCGGGAATCTATGGCGGGTTTGACTATGGTAGGGTATGGTTTCCTGGGGATGCTTCAGGCAAATGGCACAATTCCTATGGAGGAGGTTTCTTCGTGAACGGTATAGACATCATTACCGCCAACTTTGGATTGTTCAATAGTACCGATGGGCTTCGGTTTGCCTTTGGAGTAGGATTTGGTTTCTGATGTAAAAGTCAATTGAGCCTTAACCGATACAGATTACGCCCTGTCTTTTTCTTTTCCTCGTCAGCGAGCAGTAGTGTGCCATTATCCAAAAATCCGATGGATTCTATTTGGGTATCACTATTGAGGTCTATGACCTTGGATTGTGCCTTTGATACATCGGGAAAATCAAAATCGGTCAACAAAAAAACAAAGCCGTAGGTCAGAAGGGCGATGGATTTTCCGTCTGGTGAAATGTCGGCCCCAGTTACGGAGCAATGGTCTTGGTCCTTGCAAAGGAACAGACTCCCTAAAAATTCGGCATCATAATCCCCCTCCGTATCGGGAACCCTATACACCAAAGTCTTCCCGGTGTAGGGGCGGGTTCGGTTCTTTGTGAAGATATACAGAAAGCCTTGCCAGTGAAAAAAGCCCTCAGTGTCAAAAAGCAGGTTGTTTTTTTTAGGGGGAAACCGTTTTTGTTCAGGATAGTTGAACCGTATCTTTTTGGCATTGGGTTCCTTCTTGTCCAACTCTGTATGGGATACTTTGTAGATGGTCAAATCTTTCCGTTCATTGGTGTTGTTGCCAAAGTCGCCAATATAGAGGTTGCCTTGTGAATCCATAGCCAAATCCTCCCAATCCTTATTTTTGGCATGGTCAATTTTATAGGTTTCAAGAACCTGGGCGGTGGTATTCACTTTGTGGATTTCATCTTTGTTGCCGCTATCTTGAACCACCCAAATATCGCCATGCACATTGGTTTCCAATCCGGATACCTCACTAAGTCTTGAAGGGAATTTCCCTAAAACGTCCAATTGACCGTAATACGTTTTTTGGGCACATGCTTGAAGGACACAGAAAACCAATATGAAGGAAATCCTGATCATTCAGACTCTTTAAGGGGCATATAGACTTCGGTCTTCCACATCAGTTCATTTCCACCCATGTTGGGGTTGTTGAAAAATACCTCGACAGGTTTTTCCTCTACAGGAATGTTTCGGGCTTGGGCGTAATTCAAAAGCGTGTACCAAGCTCGGTCCGAAGTGATGTAATTGCCATTATAAATGGCTTTCAAAGCTTTTTTAGGAAAAATGCGTTTGTAAATGATATTGGGGTTTATAGGCAATCTTTCTGAACGGATGATAGGGTAGCAAAAGTTATAGGATAGATAATCCTTTTCCACATTCCAATCCACAACCTCAATAAAAGGAGGCCCATTGACGGTAACTTCATTGTCGGCAAGAGTGTTACTTATGAAGGTGTAGTTGGCCATCATACCAGAGGCCTTTTCGTTTTGGGCAGCTTCCAAAGGAACGCAGGCACAGAAGGTGGAAAATAGTTCATCCTCTCCCAATACGGTGACCTTGATGCTATTGAGGTGGTTGCTCAGGTATTCGTTAAAGCTCAGGAGGGTTTTACGGGATCCTTTTTCAAAATCCGTATCTGAAAAGGGAATCCTGACTTTGTTCATAAAGGAGTGGTCCAAGTCCTTGATGCTGACATCAACCTGACTGAGCGAATCATGGATTGGGGTAATGTCCCAAACGTATTCATGTATGGAGTCTTGGACAATAATGGTCTGCTCAAAATGGTCTAAACTTTGATACCTGACAGGGATGTTGCTATCCAGGGTTTTGTTCCATACCCGTACTGTTTCATAGATGACTCCCGGAGCGGTCTTTGCCTTAAAACTGACCTGATAATCCTGAGGTTTCAGGAATAGGTACCACGCCAGTAAAAGCACCACAAGGACAAGAGCAGCAATATAAACTTTCCTCATAATTACTGATAAAGATAGGGAATCAACCTTTGGTCATATCCAATTTGTCCACTATAAATTTCCCTAGGCTCCTACCCTGTTTAATTCCGACCTCAATGGCCGCACGATAATGGATTCCTCCGTACATTCGGCTTAAAGCGGCTTCATCAGATGCGTGGTTAAAAGAGGAAAAGGAGCGTACGGGCAGGCCGTAAGCTACTTCGGTATCGTCATCAAAGGCAAAGTTGTCCCCAAAAATGTCCGTAAGCGCTATGGCTGCTGCACCGGATACCACGCTATGTCCACTGGTATATTCAGGGAACGGGGGCGTTTGGAGTACAGGCTCCCAACTGTCGTCAATATATTCATTGATGACCGTTTCAGGGCGAATAAGATTACTCCTGTATTTCTCGTCCCAACAACTTATAAAGCCATCGGCAATGGCAATGGATGTCTTGGTATAGGCATACACTGTTTTGGCAAAATCGGCATCCGATTTTCTAGCGGCTATTTTGGTAATACCGATCCAATGGGCCCCGGGTGTAATTTTCTTGGTAGCGAACATCAGGTGACCACGGGTTACAGAAACATAGGGGTTACAGTCCCAAAACTGGGCAATGGCTATCTCATCTGACTTATCCCCTTTGCCGATCATGCTCTTGCGCACTTCGTAGACTTCCATTACTTCCTCATAAAACTTGGAACCTTCTTCCATGGAAAAATCTGGTGGGGGAGCGGGCTTAAATTGATCCGCGGAATCAATGGCAAACGGGCGAATTTTACTCCAGTGGGGCTCCAGACCATTCATATAGGCCGGAGGTGTGGGCTGCCAACGTGAAGGATCTTCCGAATTTACCGAGAACTTGGGCATGGTCCTCGTTTGCTTGTAATTATCCTTGTTCATCCAAGCGGCAATATGCTCGGCAACTTCAAGACCGTATGCCTTGGAAGCGTTGAAGACAGGTTCATTTTTATCGGCCCAAATGGCATATAGACTATCTCGGAAGCTTACAATGCGGTCTTCGGAAAAAATGAGGTTTTTATCGAGTTGCATATGTGCAACGAGGGCAGCGACTTCAAAGTTGATGCTGTCCCCTTCTTTAGGCGCTGGAATTGGGGTCAGTTCGTGTATCTGTCCTGCCAAGGATTTGTAGCGATCATCTTTTTGGGCTATGATCTCATAGGCGGCAATGTTGGGATAGGCAAATATTCTACTGGCCACAGGCGGTGAGAAGATATCATGGATCATCACCTCGATGACCTTATCCACGGATCTGTGGTATTCTTCCGGAGTGATCACAATGGCTTCATGCTTTTTTTGACAGCCGGTGAAAACCATCAATACCACCGCAAGTAAACTTAATCTTTCTTTCATGGTTCCTTGTTAATTATTGATTTTATATACTTGTGTTTTGTCATTATTGAATATGGCCAGTAAATATTTTTGTCCGTTCAGGGATACTGTTCCCAAGTGTCTAACGGATTTCTTGGTAAGGTCCAGTCCCAATTGATTTCCTAAAATTATGTCATTTTCACTGTTGAGCAAAGCTCCTGGAAAAGAATCCAAACGACCATGGTAGGGCTTTACCCCAAAGTAATTGCCCCCGATCAGTACTTCAGGTTCTCCATCACCATCAAAATCGGCCGTGGTAAAGGCCATAATCGGGGAGACCTGTAGTTCATTGGTAAAGGGAACAAAGCTGAACGTCCCGTTTTCATTTCGTAGAAAACCGGATGTAAGGGTGTTCACTTCCCAAAGGGTGGATTTGTCCAATAACTCCTTTCCAAACAGTTCCTCCATGGTCTTTCCGGCAAAGGAACGGTAATTGGTATACTTTTTCTTTAAGAAAACCAGTTGCGAAGCAAGTCCATCCAAGGATTCCAAGGGATAGTACTTTCCATTTTTTTCGAGGCCGGTAACCGTTTCGGTCTGGCCGTTTTCATCAAAATCGTTAAAGAACAACTTCATGGGATATTCCTTGGTGGCGCGGAACTTGGAGTTGGTTCCCCAGTTTCCCAGAAGATAATCCGTATCCCCATCGCCATCAATGTCAAAAGGCTGGATACGTTGCCAGAGCCCTTTTACATCCATGGGATTGGACTCTACAAAAGCCTCGTTTTCGTATTTCAGAAATTTAGGGGACATCCATTCGCCGACGAGAATAAGGTCTGTGGAGCCATCCCCGTTGAAATCACTCCATAGGGCATCGGTGACCATTCCCTCAATGTTGAAATCCTTAACAACCGTGAAGACCCCATTGTTGTTTTCAAGAAGGTATGAAGTAACCGGAGTTCCAAAGTGTGCGGTAAGGGTGTGCCCGCCTACAAACACGTCCAAGTCACCATCCCCGTCAAAATCATAAGGGCGTACCACCGATGAGTTTTGGAAAAACTTGGGTATTTCCACAGCGGTAAAACTGGAATCGGTCTGTACATAGTAGGCATCCAAAAGGGCTTCGGATTCCCCAAAAAAGTCACCACCACCAGCAGTGACGAACACATCGTTCTTGTTATCGTTGTTGAAATCAGCAATGCTCGCCGAAATAGTTTCCTTGATGGAGTCGTTAGCAATCGTATCATAACGATGGGCCACAAATGCAGAATCTTGTTGGAGATAGATTTGTGGGGCCATGAATTTTGATCCTCCCAGAAAAATATCCGTTTTACCATCTTGGTTCAGGTCGCCCATGGCAAAGGCAGGTCCTCTGTCCGATACTTGGTAAGGAATCAGCTTTTCCCGGTTGAAATCCGTGTAGTTGTCTTCCACATGGGTAAAATCCAGCCCTAGGTTGTTGTTGACGGGCGTGAACAAATTTTTGTCCTTTTTGTGCAAGATGTCATAGTCGAAAGGCTTGGTGTTTTCTGGTGTAATGGTCAGGGTTTGGTTCACGGACACGTTGGTGAGTAGCTGATAGCTTTTATCAGGCCATACCACTTTAATGGAATCCACTTGTTGGATGTCTTTTAGGTAACCAAAGTGCACCATGGGTTCCGAAGAGGCCTGAAATCCTCTCGTAGGGAACAATTCCTTGAATTGGAGCCCCCCATTTTGATAAGAATATACCTTGGTTCCTATCCCGAAGGTATTTTTTGGGGTGAACTGGAACTTTATTTTTAAGTAGTTGCCCTTGTCCGAAGCTTTGCCGATGTACAAGGATGCGGGTTGGTTGATGTTGTTGGTCACCAAATCCAAGTCGCCATCATTGTCCAAATCACCCATGGCGGTTGCCCCGGAAATCAAGGTGTCCTTGGTAATCCAATTGCTGGACATGTCTTGGAACATGAGGTCTTCACTGCCCCGAAAAACATAATTGTGCACATTGCCCGAAGGCATCAGGGTCAGAGCTTCTTGATCCACAAGTTTGGTGTTGTCCAGTTTTTTCTGGATTTGGTCATTGGAGACAAACTTGATGAAATCCAGGTCGTTCGGTCGCTTTGGAATCCCATTGGAAATAAAGATATCCTGATGTCCGTCCAGATCATAATCACCAAAAAGGGCACTCCAGCTCCAATCCGTGGCAGCGACACCGCTCATCAAGGCGGTTTCCATATAGTTGCCATCGGGTTGGTTCACAAACAACATGTTGCGGGTAAACTGGTAGTGATATCCATAACGCTCCACACGGAGTTTTTGGGTCTGTATGTTGTCATCCCCTTCCGATGATTTCAAGGCCACTTCGTCTTCTGGTAGCATATCCAGGGACAGGAAGTCGGGCCTGCCATCATTGTTGATATCGCCCACATCGTTCCCCATGGAGAATCGACTGGTGTGTCCAAAATATTTTTTAAGGCTTTCAGTAAATGTACCATCCCCATTGTTCAGGTAGTAGTAATCATCTTCATGGAAGTCGTTCCCCACGTAGATGTCCGGGTACCCATCCTGATTAAAATCGGCAATGGCCAGACCCAAACCATATCCGTTTACACCGCCGTAGATTCCTGCTTCTTCACTCACATCGACGAATTGGCCATCATCGTTCCGAAGGAGTTTGTCCCCAGTTTCGTAGCGGCGCTCAAACCGAAGGTCGAAACGGCCGAAGGAATTCTGCGTATGCACGGCATGGTTGAGGAGGTATAGGTCAAGGTCGCCATCCAGGTCATAATCAAAGAAAGTGGCATTGGAGCTATACGAGTCAAAATCCAATCCATATTGGGAGGCACTTTCTGTAAAGGTGTTATCTCCATTGTTGATGTAAAGCTCATTGAACCCGTTGAATCCATTGATGCCCACCACGGCACACACGTAAATGTCCAGAAGGCCATCCCCATTTACATCGGCCATGGTAACCCCCGTATTCCAACTGCTGTTGCCCTCAATACCCGCGGCACTTGAAATGTCCTCAAACTTGAGATTACCCTTGTTCAGGTACAGTTTGTTCTTCACTTGGTTTCCAGTGAAGAAAATATCGGGGAGCCCATCATTATTGATGTCCCCAATGGATACCCCACCACCATTGTAAAAATAGAGGTAGTCCAAAATGCTGAGGTTGTCCGTGGAAGTTAAGGTGTTGGTAAAAGTAATTCCAGTGGCCTTTGGGTCGGGATTGTCAAAAAGATCACCTCCTTTTTTACATCCTCCCAACATCAGGGCCGTTAGAAATATGACCAACAGTTTATTCATTGATGGCAAATATCTTGGGTTTATTGTTATTGATGGCGGCAATGACAAAAGTTTTTCCATTTTTATCCTTGAACTGCTTCAGATATTTTACTTCATCTTTGATTTTAAAACCGCTCATGTCATAATTCTGCCATTCAAAGCCCAATTGGCCATCACCCAAGAGAACATTCCCATAGCTGGCATCGAGCCTTGAAAATTGGGGCTTGAACTCATAATTGTTCCCAGCCATGATAAGATCCAGGTTACCATCGTTGTTCACATCTGCACAGGTAATGTCGCAAACGCAGGACAGTTGTACCCGTGGGGGGAGGTTCTGAATGGTGAATTTTCCACCTCCCTCGTTTATGGCAATGACGGATGCTGAGGTTTCCACTTTCTTTACAATGGACTTGTCCAATACCTCTTCTGGAAAAAGTTGATGTATGGTACGGTGTGCATAATCCGATGCCTTTAGGTTTTGTTTCTTGAGTGGGGGCAGTTGTTCGGTGAGTTCCCTTTTTTGATGGATGGGGTAATCCCCACCATCTTGTTGCAAAGTGAAAATCTGTTCAATGGTACCGTTGTTGTCATAATCGTTGATCCACATTTTCATGGGCTGTCCATGGGAGGGTTTGTAGTGCAGATTGAGCCCTTGGTTGCCCAGAATAAGGTCAAGGTCGCCATCTCCATCCAAATCTGCGGCTTCTGCTGTGTTCCACCACCCATATAGGCTGTCCAGTGAAGAAGACATTTTGGTGAGTCTTCGCCCGGTATTTTTATAAATTTTTGGGGTGTCCCATTCCGCTGTTACAATGAGGTCGTCCTTACCGTCTCCATCCATGTCTGCCCATTTGGAATCGGTGACCATACCGGCATCCTTGAGGTCATAGGCCAAGCGTTCCGTTACATTGGCAAACGTACCATCTCCCATGTTCTCAAGGAACAGATGGTCGGGTGAAAGCCCATATACCCCTACCACACTACGGGAGCCTATAAAGACGTCCATATCTCCATCGTTGTCAAAATCGTAGGGAGAAATGGTTGAAATATTCTTGAATGTGGAGGGCAGTTCATTTTCAGATTTAGTGAAATTGCCCTTACCGTCGTTAAGGTACAAACGTGGTCTGTAGGTTCGCTGTAAATCCAAGTTGTTCCCCCCGGACCCTACCATGAGGTCTAGGTCATTGTCCCCATCCGCATCAAAAAACGCAGCTGCAACATCTTCAAAATCCCTGTCGTCCTCAAAAGCTTTTATTGTTTTTTGTCTGACTTTTCCGTTTCCAGTATGCAAGTATAGGGTTCCAGGCTGTCCGTGGGCACCTCCCATATAAAAATCTTCATTGCCATCGCCATTGATGTCCGCAACGGCCAATGAAGGTCCTTCCTGCGATAACTTTTGGTAAATGAGACCTTCGTAGTCAAAATCATTATAACCATCTTCCTCATGGGTGGCAATGCCGTTGGAATCCAATTCGTTGAGGAAGGATTTCGTGATTTCTTTCTTTGGTAGGGTATACATTTCTGAAGCCTGGGCGTGGTCCAAAGTCATTACCTGATTGACTGCTACATTTTCCAACTTTTGGGTGCGGTTGTCAGGCCAAACAATCCGAATGGAGTCCAAGGTTTCGGTTTTACCGAGTCCAATGTTCATTTCATAGCCCATGGAAGATTGAAAACCACGGGATGGGATCAGTTCTTGGTTGACGATGTTCCCATCAAAATAGAACTTGGCCAAGGTACCCACCGCAAAGGGGTTGTTCTTGGGCCCTTTGAACTTTAGCTGCAGGTAGTTGTTGTCCAGTTGGGATTCCGAATTGTTTCGGTATAAAAAGGTCTCGGTATTCACATTGTTGATGACCAGGTCCAAATCCCCATCATTGTCCAAATCCCCATATGCGGCACCATTGGATCGTGATGGCAAATCAAATCCCCAATCCTTATTGGCATTCGTAAAGCTGATGTCGCCATTATTCCTGTAGGCATAATTGGGCTGCGGTTTGATGGGCATTTTGTTGATGATGGAATCAATGGACTGTTTTTTTCCGGTCAATGCCATTTTTTGCACGATCTCATTGGCAAAAAAGTCCACAAAATCCAGATCGGTAAGATCATGATTGATTCCATTGGTCACAAAAATGTCCTTTAGGCCATCATTGTCCATATCAAACATAAGTCCGGCCCAGCTCCAATCCGTGGCATCTATACCACTATAATAGGCCACTTCCGAAAATGTTCCGTTCCCATTGTTGAGCTGCAGGGTGTTCTGGATGTATTGCTGGTAGAAGTCTTTGCTCTGTTTTAAGTTGAAGACGTTATACCCTTCAAACTCCATGACCGATTTTACCCGGTGCTCTTCCTCGGGGAGCATATCGGTAATAAAAATATCGTTGTGTCCGTCGTTGTTGATGTCCGCAATATCAATTCCCATTGCGGAAAGGCTCAAATGCGAGGTCCAATCCTTGATTTCTTCCTTGAAAGTCCCGTCTTGTTGGTTGATGTAGAGATAGTCCCTTTCGTAAAAATCATTGGAAACATAAATGTCTGGATAGAGGTCTCCGTTAAAATCGGAAACCAACACCCCCAATCCAAAGCCAATAAGACTGCCATAGATGCCCGCTTCTTCACTGACATCCACAAACTTTCCGTTGTCGTTGCGCAAGAGCATATCGCCAACCCCCTTGAAAATGTCGGGAACACCTTCCCAATCTTGGGCACGCACTTCGCGTTGTTCGGCATACCCCAAGCTACTCACGGGAATATTGCTGTTATTGAGGATATAGGCATCTAAATCCCCATCCTTGTCATAATCGAAAAAAGAGGCATGGGTAGTGAAACCGGTCTTGGCCAAGTTGTATTCATTGGCTTTTTCCGTAAAGGTGAGATCCCCATTGTTGATGTAAAGGTCGTTGTCATGGTTGTTGCCTTCCATGTTTCCGGCATTACAGACATAAATATCCAAGAGGCCATCTTGGTTTACATCCACCATGACCACACCGGTGGACCAAGGTTTGTTGCCCATGACCCCGGCACTTTCCGAGATATCCTCAAATTTAAAATCACCTTTGTTCAGATAGAGGCGGTTGGGCACCATGTTTCCGGTCAAATAGATGTCCGATAGACCGTCATTGTTGATGTCGCCAATGGCAACACCACCGCCATTATAAAAATTTCTATACTTGAAAATATTGAAGTTCTTCTGATTTTCAACGGCATTGATAAAGGTTACCCCGGTTTCATCCTGTGGCATTAACGTAAAAAGGGTTTCTTTTACGTCATCTTTTGGATTGGATTTTTTTTCTCCGCAGGAAGCCAGGGAAATCAATACAAGGCATAGAGTCGCATATCTGAGTTTCATTCCGTGTTCTGTTTTTTGATTAAGAAAATGGGAGAATCGTTGTTTAGAGTGATGATGAATTCCTCGTTCCCATTTCGTGTAATTTTCTCAATTTTCCGGGCTGCCCCGGAAACGTTCAAGTTTTGCTTCCAGGTTATATTCCCTTGTACATCATTTTGTAACAAAAGCCCATGCGAAGCATCTAATCTACCAAGTTGGGTGCTTATCTCAAAATTATTTCCAACCATTAATATTTCATTAATCGTTTCTTTATCAATCTTTTCAATATAAATGTCGTTCACCGTTGAGGATTGTGCCAAAAGAGACAATTCCTTCCTTGAAAAATGACCGTTTCCATCATTCTGAAAATAGGAAGTGTTCAGTAGGTACACCTTTCGTTGTATGGCGGCATCCAAATTTTCCTTTCCAAAAAGGGATTCCAAGGATGCCTTGGCAAAATCTTCATAAAAGAGAAACTTCTTGTTCAAGAAAGGCATTTGCTTGGCCAGTTCGTCCTTGGATGAAAAAACGGTTTCCTTATTCCCATGAAAATAGGTTGCTACGGTTTCTATGGAGCCGTTCCCGTCAAAATCGCGGATGTATAGGGTGATGGGTTTTTCCTTTGAGGCCCTGAACTTGGTATTGAGACCCCAGTTACCGGCCAGAATATCCAAATCGCCATCATTGTCCAAATCTGCCAAAGCAATACAATTCCACCAACCATGGGTGTGTTCCAACCCGTTGTTTTCTTGTTTGGCAAGTTGTTTTCCATCGTTGAGGAAGAGGGTGATGGGTGTCCAATGCCCCGCAACAATCAAATCGGGGTAGCTGTTTCCATCTAGGTCTGCCCAAACAAAATCCTTCACATTGCCAACCGATGCAAAATCAGGGGCAAAGTAAGATGTGATTTCGGTGAACGCCCCCTGGCCATCATTTTGAAAAAGGTATTGTTGTGATGTTTCGCCAAATTGTGTGGGCAGGGCGTTTGAGGTGATACAAAGGTCCAAGTCCCCGTCTTGATCAAAATCCACCGCTTCCACTTTTGAGGCATTGGTCTGTGTTTGGGAAAACTGCCCACCATCTTTGGTAAAGGCCCCTTTGTCGTTCCAATACAATCGGGGTTGCAGGGGTTTTCCATCTGTAAACTCGTTGCCTCCACTCACCACCAATAGATCAAGGTCACTATCCCCATCGGCATCAAAAAAGACATGGTCAATATCTTCGTTGATGGCATCCATTTCAAAAAGTTCAGGTTGATGGGAAGTAAAAGTGCCATCACTGTTTTGTAGATAGAGTGCCGAAGCTTGCCTTTTGGCCCCGCTGATAAAAAGGTCTTCCAGCCCATCATCATTGACATCGGCCACCGATACGGAAGGCCCTTCATTGGCATAGGAAAAAGGAACCAACGGATTCCGGTCAAAATCCAGGGAAGGCTGTTCTTTATGTACAAAATCCAAAGGTTGGGTAGTATTTAAAATGGGGGAGTCAGGTTGGTTGGGTTTCTCCATATAATAGTTGCCAGAGGCATCATTTATGGACACCTTCAAGGTTTGATCGGACTTTATGTTCCGCAAGGTTTCATATGGACCACCGGGCCACACAATTTGGATGGAGTCAATGATACTGTCCTTACCCACCCCGAAAGTAAGACTGTTGTCCTTTGCGGAGAGGAATCCGCGTGTTGTTATGTTCTCCTGTACGGCCCTATTATTTTTGTGGAACAAGATGGCCTTTGCACCTATCCCAAATTTGTTTTTTGGGGAACCTTCAAATGTAATCTTGATGGAGTTTCCTTTGTTGAGCGTATTTTCCAGGACAAACGCCTCTTCATTGACATTATTGACCACTAGATCTAAATCTCCATCGTTGTCCAGATCGGCATAGGCACAACCATTGCTGTACGAATCTTTTTTTATACTCCAGCTATCGGTGACATCGCTGAAGGTGACCCCATCCCTGTTTTTATAAAAGTAGTTGGGCACTTTCTTTTTGGGCAAGCGATCAATGAGTTCCATGTCCTTGTCCGATAATCCGGATGCAATGCTTTTTTGGATTTCCTCGTTGGAGATATAGTTGATATAATCCATATCATTGGTAACGCCCACAATTCCATTGGAAATGAACAGATCTTTAAAACCATCATTGTCAAAATCGGCAAATAGGGCGCCCCAAGACCATTCGGTGGCTTCGATGCCACTTAAATTGGCGATTTCCCCAAAGCGTTCCCCGCCCAAGTTTAGGTGGAGTGCATTTTGCATAAATTGGGGTGCAAATCCATTTTTCAGGTATTGTTGGTATACGGGATAGGGGTATTCCGCACCAGAAGTTTTAAAGGTTTCCAGATTTTCGGGAAGCATATCCAAAGAAAGAATATCGGCCAAGCCATCGTTGTTGACATCGGCAATGTCGTTGCCCATGGAGAAATGGGTGGTATGCCCCATTTTGTTGGGGTCCTGTGAGATGATTTCTTGGAAAGTACCGTCTTTTTGATTGATGTAGAGGTAGTCGTTCTCAAAGAAATCGTTGCCTACGTAGATGTCTGGGTACCCATCATTGTTGATGTCGCTGATGGCCAACCCAAGTCCATAGCCAATACTCCCTTGAAATATCCTGGCTTCTTTGGATACATTTACAAATGAACCTTCGTCATTCCGAAAAAGAATATCACCGGACATGGAATCCACTAGTTTTCGTTTAGTGCCCTTTCCGTATGAGCGATTGGGATTCACGGAATGGTTCAGTAGGTACATGTCCAGATCTCCATCGAGGTCATAGTCAAAAAAGGCAGCTTGTGTAGAGTATCCAATAAAATCCAAACCGTAATCGACGGCTGCTTCCTTAAAAGAGGGTACGCCATCCGTATTTGCCCCTTGATTGATGTAGAGTAGGTTTTCTCCCCTGATCGGGCCATGGTCCCCAACTTTACAGATATAAATATCCAATAGGCCATCATTGTTGATGTCCACATGGGTCACACCAGTGGTCCAACCCGTATCATTTTTGATTTGCGCAGCTTCGGTAATGTCCTGAAACTTGAAATTCCCTTTATTGAGGTACAGTTTATCTGCACCTTGATTGGAAGTAAAATATAGGTCCACCAATCCATCACCGTTAAAATCTCCGGCAGCTACCCCCGCGCCATTGTAGAAATAGAGGTAATTAAGGATATTGAGTTCTGGTGTCTGGTGGAGTGTGTTGGCAAATGTAATGCCTATATGGGAAGCTTTTTTTTGTACGAAAAGGGAATTGGGGTCAGGCTTTGTGCAGCCAATGACCAATAGGATTCCTATGAAAACAAACTGATATGTTTTAATTATTTTGTGCATGGAGGTAGACGGTAAGGTAACCATTTCCGTAGGAAATTGGAAGGAGGAAAGGGTTAACAATCGTCTAATATTTGGCAAATAATTGTATAATGAGAGGTTTGGCCTAATAGGAAAAGAGGCCGCCAATTGGCGGCCTCTTTATATATAAACAACCCAAACTTTGAATTATTGAGCTTAGTAACCTGGGTTTTGTACCAAATTTGGATTGGACAACAAAGCGTTGGTTGGAATTGGGAAATAGTTCTTGGTGTCATCACCTACAGAACCTGCATCCTTAAATTCCCAATCTTTGGTATACTGTCCAAAACGAACCAAATCGTTTCTTCTCCAAAACTCCTTATAAAGTTCCCTTCCTCTTTCATCGATCAAATCTTGAGCGGTAACAGAACCAAGCGGAGTTGCTTGTCTGATTGTTCTGAGTTCATTGACCAAGGCGGTGGGATCTCCTCCACCTCTTAAAATAGCTTCTGCTTTTAAAAGGTGTGCATCGGCATATCTGAAGACAATCTCGTGACTGTTGAAAGAGCGCTCACCAGCAGGGTGGTACTTGATGGTACGGATACCTGTACGCTCATTGTTACCGGCCAGTCCGGGGATTTCCTTGGTGAAAACCAATGGATTTCCAGGACGGTCTTTTAAAGCAACACCATTTGCATCATACATTTGGCCGATCAAGAACCCGTAACCAATACCGAGGTTTACATCATCGGCATTGCTGGCATCAGGCACCCAACCTCTTCTTTCCTCTTGTCCATCGCCAACATAGTTGCTGTTGGGGTCTCCTTCAAATAGGTCGTAAAATTCGGCAAGGGTGCTAAAACCGTTCCATCCGCCACCGGTATTGTCCGGTGCCACGATATGGTAGTGCATTCCGTTCCAAATCCTGTTTCCAACGGAGGTACTGGCCCACCAAATGGTTTCGGTATCGGCTTCTTCCGTAAACATTTCGAAGTAACCATCCTCCAAGGCATACCCTTCAGCAGCGATGGCATCGATCAGATCAATCACGGCATTGTAATCTGCGGCAGTGCCGGTATAGCGTTCCCCGTTCATCATGACCTTGGCCAATAAGAATCGACCAGCCGCTTGGGAGGCCTTGCTCAAACCTTCTGCTCCGGCTGCTATGGAAGGTAGGTTAGGGATGGCTTCCGTTAAATCGGAAACAATAAAGTCGTAAGCCTCTTGTTTGGTCATTACTTCAGGATTGATATTGGGTCCGTCGTCCAGTCCCCTGAATGGCACCTGACCGTATAGATCCAGTACAAAGAACATACTGAAAGCTCTTAAGAACTGCGCTTCAGCCTTTTGTTGTGCTGAGGGGGAGCTTCTGCTGTCAATAATTTCCGAAGCCCTATATACATTCTGGTTGAGGTTGTTCCAAACGTTTAGAATGTAGAGGTGCTGTGGATCCCAAGTATGGGTGTGCAGGGTACGCCAAATTCCATTGTCGCCCCAGTCCGTACCACGGGTCGGCACCAACATCTCATCAGTGGAAACCTCATTGAGGGCAAAGAAATTTGCTTGATCTCCCAATTGTCCGTAAACATCGTTGTACAGGTTATTGAGGTTACTCTGTGCGTTAACGCCACCAAACCCTCCTGTGTCCGCTTCGTTAAAAACGGAATCCGTAGGTTCAACTTCCAGATTTGTACATGCAAGCACAAGGACAGTCGAAACAAGAATCGATAGATTAATCTTGATTTTTCTTCTTTTCATGATCTTTTCAATTTTTTATTAAAAGGTAGCATTTAGTCCAATAGTGAAAGTCCTTGGTCTAGGGAATGCCGTATAGTCGATACCTGCAATTGGAATACCGTTCAATAGATCGGTGGAACCGTTGGAGTTACCAGGGGTAACACTTACCTCGGGGTCAAGGCCACTATAATCGGTAATCAAGAATAGGTTTTGTCCTGTAACGGATAACCTCAAGCTTTTTAGGGCGCCATCACCGCTCAGTGGAACATTGTACCCAAGGGTCACGTTTTGCAGACGTACAAAATCGGCGCTTTCCAAAAATCTAGTGGACACGGATGCCTCGGCCAAACCGGATTCATCGCTGGCAGGGACATCTGGCGTCACGTTACGGGCATTTTGAATGGCCCCTGCGGTGAAGAATGCATTGGCGGTATTGTTGTACACCGCTGCTCCAAACTGGCCACTCAAATAAGCGGATAGATCCCAGTTTTTGTAGCTAAGATTTGTGGAGAACCCTCCAGTGATATCTGGCAATGCAGTTTCGCCTATGTAAACTTGGTTATCGATACCTCCTGTGAAAATGGGTTGTCCATCGCCATCGTATCCTTCAAATTGTCTCAAGAAGAATGCAAACAAAGGCTGGCCTTCCTCCAAGCGCTGGGAAAAGGCATTGGATAGACCTTGTCCACGGATTTGTCCAGAAGGAATGATTACCTGTCCTCCCAATGGGTTTCTAAGCTTCTTGATCTCATTGTCGTTATAGGCGACATTAAGACCTGCACTCCAATTGAAATCGGCACTCTGTACCAAATCATAGTTTATGGAGAATTCTACCCCTTGGTTTATGATGGAAGAGTCAAAGTTTCCAAAAAAGAACTGTTGGGGGGCAGGTTGGGCAGAATTTACCCTTAAAAGCACATCTTGGGTGTCTTTGCGGTAAAAGTCAACCGAACCATTCAACCTATCGTTTCCAAAACCAAAGTCAAGACCAACCCCGTATTGAACGGTTTCCTCCCATTTCAAATCATCGTTGGGGAAGGCTACGGTTTCCGTTCCAGGAATGTTGATGTCACCACCATCGGAAATTACTTGGTCTGGCACAGCGTATCGTGATCTGAAGATGTAGTTAGCATGACCCAAACCGTCCTGGTTTCCTGTGATACCAAAGCTTAATCTAAGTTTAAGGGTTGACACGGAATCACCAATAAAATCTTCTTCGTTGAGTTTCCATGCAAAGGCAGCAGAAGGGAAGTACCCATACTGGTTGTTTCCACCGAATCTTGAGGAGCCATCCGCTCTGACCGTTGCCGTGAATAAATACTTGTCGGCAATGGTGTAGTTGACCCTCGCAAAGAAGGATTGAAGCTCGTCAGTAGTGTCAAAAGTATCTACAAACAAGGAGTTTACCCGCGTTCCGGTTACAGTACCAATATTGTCGGTTACAATATCGGGAACCAATCTATTAATGAACACCCCATTGGTGTTGGGGGCATATCCATATTGTTGGTATCTACCATCTATATTCTGTTCTATAACGTTGACCGTTTTATTAAGATGGTCCGACATTTCATTCAAATCGGTGGTAGCAAATCCAAAACCTCTTGCATTTCTACCGGAATTGGCAAAGTCTTGGAAGGAGAAACCGACTATCGCATCTAGGTTTGAGTTTTCAAACTCCTTTTTATAGTTCAAGGTGGCCTCGATCAATCTATTCTCTATATCCAGATTGTTGATGGCTCCCCGCCCATTTCCGAAGGTTCCCCTATCAAGGTTTCGTCCCAAGGAAGAAGCGACTGCATTTCTGGTAGCCTCTGACTTATCGTAACCTAAATTGATTTTTCCTGTAAGTTCAGGGGTGAAATCATATTCGGCAGAGAAATTGATCAGTGCCCTGTTGGTATTGCTCAAAGATTGAATATAATCTGTCAGTACCCGGGGATTCAACTGTCCGCCCGAGTTATATTCAGGGTTGCTCGGCCAGGTAGGGTTTGCCGAATAGGCAGCCCCCAAAAGGTCACCCCTAAATCCTGCACTACCACTAAGTGCTGGGGATTCATCATTTACGCGGGATACGGTTCCTTGTAAATTGAGTCTTAATTTGTCATCCAAAAACCGATGTCCCCAATTCACTCTTCCTGTGATTCGCTCCATGGAGGAGTTTTGTACAATACCAAATTGTTTTCCGTAACCGAAGGTGGCCCTGACATTACCTTTCCCATAATTGTTTGAATAGGTGATGTTTTGATTTTGGGAGACAGCTCTTCTTGTTACAACGTCTTGCCAATTGGTATTGTAACCTGCATCTTGCGCTACTCTGTCACCACCAAACTGCTCCACGGCATCAAGGAAAGCCTCTCTACCTAATAAGGGCAAATCATTGGCTGGGTTTGAAATACTTAACGTTGAATTGAATTCGAATACGCCACCTTGGCTGCCCTTACCACTCTTTGTGGTTATGATAACCACACCGTTGGCGCCTCTGGACCCATAAATTGCGGTTGCAGAAGCGTCTTTAAGGATACTCATGCTCTCAATGTCGGATGGGTTCAAGAAAGCCAATGGGTTTTTTGAACCACTGGTGCCAAAACCGATGTTCCCGGATTCGGGCGCAGTATCACTGGTGAGAGGAATACCATCCACAACAAAAAGTGGGTTGTTATTGGATCGTACGGATGTGGTACCCCTAATTCGGAGTGCAATCCCGGCACCAGGTTCACCACTGGCTTGGGTAATCTGTACACCAGCTGTTTTACCTTGGATCAATTGTTCGGGAGATGAAATGATTCCCCCGTTGAAATCTTCAGAGGTAACAGCGGCAACTGCTCCGGTGGCATCCTTGATTGTGGTTTGACCATAACCGATGATGACTACTTCATCCAAGGCTTGTGCATCCTCTTCCAAAGTCACGTTTACCGTAGATTGTCCATTGACGGAAACCTCAATGGTCTTGTAACCGATATAGCTGAATACCAAAACGGAAGAATCTTCAATGCCGTCCAAGGTATAATTACCGTCAAAATCGGTTTGGGTACCATTGGTAGTACCTTTTACAAGTACGCTTGCCCCGGGCAACGGTCCAGTTGCATCCGAAACAGTACCTGACACTGTCTGAGCTTTTGCCAAGCCAAAGCATAAAAATGCCCCAAGCATCAAAAAGCTTTTTAGTAGCGTAATCTTCATAAATAATTAATTTTAAGTTTAGTTAATTTTAATTCAAGTGTTAAACATATATAAAAAATATGTTAATTAAAATCTAAGCATATCCGCAATACGAAACGAAAACGGTTTCGTGTTGATAACTTTGGATATGTGTAAGGTTGACAAAACTTAATGGGTTGGTTTATGTATATTACAAAATAAGATAAGAAAATTAAGAATTCTGTAATATGCTGCTAATATAGTATTTTTTATTTTTACAAGATTTTAACATTTCTATAAGAGTTTTTAAGGAAGTTTAAAAGTATTGTGTTAAAAAGCATATTTTGGTCAGCCCCCTTTTCTATAATGAGTAATTTCCAAATTATTATTAAATCAAATCCCTGATTGTTGAAAGCAAAAATTACCCTAAAAGATATAGCAAGAGAGCTTGAAGTGTCCATTTCAACGGTGTCAAAGGCGTTAAAGAACAGTGAGGAAATCAGCCGGGATACCAAGGAAAAAGTGCAAGCGTTTGCCAGACTGTACAATTACAAGCCCAATAACATAGCCATTAGCCTTAAAAACAAGAGGACCAAGAACATTGGGGTGGTCATTCCTGATATTGTCCACCATTTTTTTACCACGGTGATCAGGGGCATTGAAAAATATGCCAATGCAAGGGGGTATAATGTAATTGTGTGCCTATCCGAAGAATCTTTTGATAAAGAGGTAATAAATATGGAGATGCTGGCCAATGGTAGCATTGATGGCTTTATCATGTCCTTGTCTTCCGAGACACAGCAAAAAGGCGATTATAACCACCTTAAGGAAGTAACCGAGCAGGGTATTCCCGTGGTACTGTTTGATCGTATCACCAATGAGATAGATTGCGATAAAGTTGTCATTGATGATGAATTGGGAGCGTACATGGCCACCAAAAAACTGATTGAACAAGGAAGAAAGAAAATAGCCCTCATCACAACCAATGATTACCTCAGTGTAAGCAAGGCCCGAACAGTTGGATACAAAAAGGCCCTCACCGAAATGAGGATAGATGTTGATGAATCCAAAATCCTAAAGCTGCCCACCATGGAAATGGACGAGGCCGGCATTAAAAGCTTTTTGGAAACCCAAAAATTGGACGCTGTGCTATGTGTCAATGAAATATTTGCCGTCTACAGTATGCGGTTGGCCCAAAAGAGCGGTCTCCGAATCCCTGAAGATATCTCCTTTATTGGGTTTACGGACGGGGTTTTATCCAAATATGCCAACCCAAGCTTAACGGTGGTGGCCCAGCATGGGGAGAAAATGGGCGAGATGTCTGCCCAAATGTTGATTGATAAGGTGGAAAGCGAGGAAGATGAAGAGACCTACCAGACCAAAATCCTCGAACCCACCTTGGTGATTCGGGATTCCATAATCCATTAACATAGGATCTATGGTATAAGTATCTTTGCCATTACATTTATCGCTAAAGCAATGAATCAAGAATACATAACAGCACACCCTTGGTCCATTATCGAAGAAGGATTTGACCAAGAATTGGTACAATCTTCGGAAAGTTTGTTCAGCCTCGGGAACGGGGCCATGGGACAACGGGCCAATTTTGAGGAACACTATTCGGGGGAAACCTTCCAAGGCAGTTATATTGCAGGAGTCTATTACCCTGATAAAACCCGTGTGGGATGGTGGAAAAATGGCTATCCAGAGTACTTTGCCAAAGTGCTCAACGCCCCCAACTGGATCGGTATTGATATTTCATTGAATGGTCAACCCTTGGATTTGGCCCAATGCAAAAAAGTTGCGCATTTTCTTCGAGAACTCAATATGAAAGAAGGGTGGTACAAACGCAGTTTTGTGGCCACCCTGCCCAATGATTTGGAAATTGCGGTTGAAGTGACCCGTTTTTTAAGTCTGGACCTGGATGAATTGGGAGCCATACAATATACTATACAACTGCTCAATACAGACGCTGAAGTTCTGGCAACACCCTATCTGGATGGAGGGATAAAAAACAGGGATAGCAATTGGGACGACAAATTCTGGAATATCACTGCAATTGGCTCCAAACAAAATAGGGCTTTTGTGGAATCCCACACCATGAAGACTCATTTTAAGGTTTGTACCTTCATGGAGAGTGGATTGTATGTGGATGGGGACAGGGTTGATGAAAATCCTGCCGTAAAAAAAGATGAAACTTCCGTAGGTCATACCTATACGGTCCATCTTCAAAAGGATGAGACCCTCACTTTAATAAAATATGGAGGCTATACAGTGGACAGGAACCATCCGGCAGACCAACTCCAGGAAGCCGCCAACAAGGTTTTGGACCAAGCTTCCAAACTCGGTTTTGAAACCTTGCTGCAAATGCAAAAGGAAGCATGGGCCCAGATTTGGGAAATGAGCGACATTGCCATTGAAGGTGATGTAAAGGCGCAACAAGGCATCCGGTTCAATATATTTCAGCTTAACCAAACTTATCTTGGAAAAGATTCCAGATTGAACATTGGCCCCAAAGGATTTACCGGTGAAAAATATGGAGGAAGTACCTATTGGGACACCGAGGCGTACTGCTTGCCATTTTATATGGCCACCAAAAACCAGCAAGTAGCTTGGAACCTATTGGAATACCGCTATAACCATTTACTTAAGGCCATAGAGAATGCAGGAAAGTTGGGATTCAAAAATGGGGCGGCACTATATCCCATGGTCACCATGAACGGGGAGGAATGCCATAACGAATGGGAAATCACCTTTGAGGAAATCCATAGAAATGGGGCCATAGCCTTTGCTATATACAATTATCACCGTTTCACGGGAGATTATAGCTACATCCCCAAAATGGGATTGGAAGTCTTGATCGGAATTGCGAGATTCTGGTACCAAAGGGTCAATTTTTCAGAAGAGAAGCAACAGTATGTAATGCTGGGGGTAACCGGACCCAACGAATACGAGAACAATGTCAATAACAACTGGTACACCAATTATTTGGCCAAATGGTGCATGGAATATGTTGCGGAACAACTCCAAATAGTATCCGAATCCTACCCAGAGGATTACCAACGTATAATTTCCGACACAAATTTGGTTCCATCTGAAATTGAGGACTGGACCAAAGTGGCGGGTAACATGTATTTTCCTTTTTCTGAAAAACACAAAGTGTTTTTACAGCAAGATGGGTTTTTGGATAAGGAATTGGTTCGGGTGCAAGATTTGGACAAGTCCGAAAGGCCCATCAACCAAAAATGGAGTTGGGACCGCATCCTTCGGTCTCCTTACATCAAACAAGCCGATGTGCTCCAAGGCTTTTACTTTTTTGAAGACCATTTCAGTCAGGAGGAATTGGAACGTCATTTCGATTTCTACGAGCCCTTTACCGTCCATGAATCCTCACTTTCACCCTGCGTGCATAGCATTCAGGCTGCCAAACTGGGACGAATGGAACAGGCCTATACCTTTTACTTGAGAACATCCCGGTTGGATCTGGACGATTACAACAAGGAAGTGGAAGAAGGTCTCCACATTACCTCCATGGCCGGCACATGGATGAGCATTGTGGAAGGTTTTGGGGGAATGCGGGTCGTGGACAACGTACTGAGTTTTACCCCCCGAATTCCAGAACAATGGAAATCGTATGCCTTCAAAATCAATTTTAGGAACCAAATCGTGACCATGACCGTCTCTGCCCAAGGAACTGCCTTTACAGTTTCCGGGGATGATACCCTGACCATTCAGGTAGATGGGAAGCCCCTCAAGTTGATGCCCGGGGAAACGGTTCATGCCTAAAAGCTCCTTTATTTTGCGGTTGGAAAAACCACGAGACCCCATGAAGAAAAAATCAATAGTCTATCAAGTCTTTACCCGACTTTTTGGAAACACCAATACCCATAACATTCCTTGGGGGACCATTGAAGAAAATGGAGTGGGCAAGTTCGCGGATTTTACTGAAAAAGCTTTGGGGGAAATCCAAGCTTTGGGGGTCACCCATGTCTGGTATACCGGAGTGTTGCACCATGCATTGGTGAATGATTATACCGCTTATGGTATTTCCAATGACGATTATAATGTGGTCAAGGGGCGTGCAGGCTCACCTTACGCCGTAAAGGACTACTACAATGTAAATCCCGATTTGGCCTTGGACCCCTCCAAACGTCTTGATGAATTCAAGGAACTTGTCCAGAGGACCCATAAATTGGGGATGAAAGTGATCATTGACATAGTTCCCAACCATGTGGCCCGGAAATACGAAGGAACCAACAATCCCGAAGGAGTGGTGGACTTGGGCGACCGTGATGATGTTACGAAGGAGTACGATGTCAACAACAATTTTTACTACATCCCGGGTCAACCGTTTCAGTTGCCCCATTGGGAGCATGGATATGTGCCTTTAGGCGAAAAAAACGTTCCGTTATCAAATCAAAAACTTGAGGAGAACCCCGCCAAATGGACAGGAAATGGTTCCCGAATGGCCCAACCCCATTTCAACGATTGGTATGAAACCGTAAAAATCAACTACGGGGTACGGCCGGATGGCATCAAGGATTTTGATGAATTGCCTTGGGACTTCAGGAGTAAGGGGCACAAGGAACACTTTCGGTTTTGGGAGGATAAGACCGTACCCGATTCTTGGACAAAGTTTAGGGATATTACCCTATACTGGTTGGATTTTGGCGTGGATGGGTTTCGCTACGACATGGCCGAAATGGTGCCGGTGGAGTTTTGGAGCTACCTGAATTCCAACATCAAAATGAAGAAGTCAGACGCTTTTTTAATGGCGGAGGTATACAATCCAGACCTATATCGGAACTATATCCAACTGGGAAAGATGGACTACCTGTATGATAAAGTGGATTTGTATGATGGTTTAAAACATATCATGAAGGGGTATGGCTGGACAGACCATATTCCCGTGGTGCAGCAAAAAGTGTTGGACATTGAGCACCATATGCTCCATTTTTTGGAAAATCACGATGAGCAAAGAATCGCCAGCCCGGATTTTGTGGGCAAAGCAGAACTGGGAAAGCCTGCCATGGTCGTTTCGGCCACTATTGGTACATCGCCCACCATGATTTATTTTGGACAGGAGGTAGGTGAGCCGGCCGCAGAGGATGCGGGTTTTGGAAAGCCTACACGCACCTCTATTTTCGATTATATTGGAGTGCCCCACCATCAACGTTGGATGAACAATAAAGCATTTGATGGAGGTCAATTGTCACAAGAAGAAAAGGAACTCCGGGAATTTTATGCCCGCCTTTTGAACTTTACCAAACAAAGCTCTGCTTTGATGGGCGAATACCAAGAAATTCATTTTTACAATAAGGAACGTGCCGAGAACTATGATCATAGGGTACTTTCATTTGCGAGATGGACCGATGGGGAAAAACTCCTGGTCGTTTCCAATTTCGACGCCCATAAAAACTATGCTTTTGAACTTAAGGTTCCGGAAGATATCATTGCCAAATGGCAATTGAAGGATGCGGTGTACGGCCTTTCCGAAGCATTATATGGAAAAGTGGAATCGACCTTATTGGTGGAGAATGGGCAGGGAAAAGTCTGGGTGGAATTACAACCTTTGGAATCCTATATTTTTAAGTTGACACCATAAAAAAGCGGATTGCAAAGCAATCCGCTCCAGTTTAAGGTTGGTTAGTTGCCTTACGATTTTGCAGCTGTTTTTTGGTAGATCAGTGCAATGATGGCTCCTATAATTCCGTAAAAAACAATGTCCAGAACGGCTTCAACAATATGGCCGGTCATATCCATCCAGCTCATGGTGGCATAGGTAATGAGGCCTGTGCCCAATCCTATTAGGGCCCCAATCCAAGCCCCAAACTCAAATCCTTGGCCTAAGGAATGATGGCCTCTGGCCCATTTACTGTACAGGGTACTAAGGATAAAGGAGGCGATAAGATTGGCTAGAGCGATGATTCCCAAATCTGGAACCTCTTTCATGGCATTTACAATGGTGTGCTCAGTAAAAAAGTCTACAGTGGCGAGACCCCAAATGAGGTATCCCAGAAAAAACATGACAATCGTTGCGACCAAGGTGGCCAGCAAATTGGATTTTGAAAACATGGTTGTAGTTTTTTATTGGTTATGAATATGATAAATGTATCAAATAAAATTTAACAAATCGATAAAAATCAACGCTTTATAAAATTAATATCTTTCTTTTTGGTAAAATAATTCATGGATTTTTCATTTTTGGATACAGTTCCCAGATTCGATTTTCATGTTGTATTTTTAACTACCATAAAAACGGAAAAATGAAGAAAAATCTACTTTGGGCATCAATTGTCATTATAATATGTAACAGCTGCGGAATGAAAGAATCAAAACCATTGGTCATTGGACATAGAGGTGCCATGGGCCACGAAACCGAAAACACATTGGCGTCTGTTCAAAAGGCAATGGACTTGGGTGTGGACATGATAGAGATAGACGTATTCCAAATAGAAAGTGGGGAAACTGTGGTGTTTCATGATGATACGGTGGATAGATTGACCAACGGAGGCGGTAAAATAGAGGAGTACAATGTATTTGATATGAAGCAGCTCATTTTGGATGGAGGACATACGATTCCTTTGTTGCAGGATGTGTTGAAACTCATTGATAACCAAGTAGGATTGAATATTGAGTTGAAGGGAGCGGGAACATCTGAAAGAGTGGACTTCATCACAAAAAGTTATATTAAAAACAGGGGATGGTCACCGGACAATATTGTCATTTCCAGTTTCAATTGGGATGAGCTTCGGGAAATGCGAAAGCTCAACAAGGACATCAAGATTGCAGTACTTACTAGCGATGACCCCCTAAAAGCCATTGAAGTGGCCAAGGAATTGAATGCTGTGGCCATAAACCCCAGATACACCACCTTGACTGCTGAGAATGTGGAACAAATGCAGGACGAAGGATTGAAAGTCTATACATGGACCGTCAATGACCCTGGGGATATTCAACGAATGAAAGATTTTGGGGTGGACGGTATCATTACCGATTATCCTGAACGGGCCCATTAATGTTCGATGTAATTATCGTAGGCGGAGGTGCTGCCGGTTTTTATGCCGGAATCCATATTGCGGAGCGGGCACCCCATGCCAAGATTGCCATTTTTGAACGGGGCAAGAATGTACTGTCCAAAGTAAAGGTTTCTGGAGGCGGCCGGTGCAATGTGACCCATGGCGAATTTTCCCCCCGGGAACTTTCCACCAACTATCCCCGAGGCGAAAGAGAGCTTTTGGGACCTTTCCACAATTATGCCCCTATGGATGTCATGGCTTTTTTTGAGGAACGTGGGGTGCCGCTCAAGATTGAAGAGGATGGACGTGTATTTCCCCAGAGCGATTCTTCACAATCCATCATAGATTGTCTTGTAGGCGAGGCAGAACGATTGGGCATCACGATTTTGCGCAACAGCTCCGTAAAACAGTTTGAACGAAATGGGGAGCAATGGCAGGTGACCACCATGAACAAGCACTACCATGCCAAAAAGCTACTGCTTACCACGGGAAGTAACTCCAAAATATGGGAACAGTTGCAAGCAATGGGGCATACCATTGTTTCGCCAGTACCCTCCCTTTTTACATTTAATATCAATGATGAACGTATCCATGGAATCCAAGGGATAAGTACCTATGTTTCTGCTGAAATCCCTCCCAAAAGAACTTTTTCCTCAGATAAGGCCCAACTGAACCTGAAGAGTGCTAAAAAGGAAGAACCCGTTTTAGAGTCCGAAGGCCCCTTGTTGATCACCCATTGGGGATTGAGTGGCCCAGCTATTCTAAAACTGTCTGCGTGGGGGGCCAATATTTTGAACAAATACAATTATGCATTCCGGTTGAATATCAATTGGATGCCTGAGTATACTACCGCTTCCATGGAAAGGCTACTCCGGAAAATAAAGGAAGTGGAACCCAAAAAAACGGTTTTGAGGACCCATGCCGTTGAACTTCCCCGCCGACTTTGGGCAAAATTGGTCCATGCGGCACGCATCAAAAAAGATGAAAAATGGGCTGACCTTACCAAAGAGAAACTTCAAAATTTGGCCGAACAACTCACCGACTCCTCTTTTAAAGTTGAAGGAAAGAGTACTTTTAAAGAAGAATTCGTTACTGCTGGAGGGGTAGATTTAAAAGAAATCGATTTTAGGACATTCGAAAGTAAAATCATTCCCAACCTTTACTTTGCTGGGGAAATCATCAATGTGGATGCCATAACGGGCGGCTTCAACTTTCAAAATGCATGGACAGGGGCTTATTTGGCCGCAAAGGCCATTGCTTCGTCCAAATGATCACTGTAGAAGCATGGCGATTCCGGCAGCCAATGCCGCACCCAATATTGGGCCTATCACCGGAATCCAAGAATAACCCCATCCGTTGGACCCTTTATTTTTTATGGGAACCAAGGCATGGATGATTCTTGGTCCCATATCCCGGGCCGGATTAATGGCATAGCCTGTAGTACCTCCCAAGGACAGACCAATTCCCCACACGATGAGCGCTACGGGCAAGGCGCCCAATGAACCCAGACCAATAATGGTATTGTCCGAGGACATCACGGCATCCGTAAAATAAAGTACGGCAAACACCAAAACAAAAGTGCCCAAGATTTCGGTCAAGAGGTTTAAAAAGGTATTTGGAATGGCGGGAGCATTGCAAAAGACTGCCCGCTTTGTATTTCCATCAGAAGTGGCATCAAAATGGTCTTTATTCATCAACCACACCAAAAAGGCACCCAACATGGCCCCGATGAACTGTGCTGCAATATAACTTAAGATGGCATCAACGGGGAATTCCCCTGCCACGGCTAGTCCAATGGTAACGGCCGGATTGAGATGTGCGCCGCTGTATGGTTCGGCAACCACGACCCCGGTATAAACCGCGAAGGCCCATCCGGTGGTGATCACCATCCATCCAGAACCATTTCCGTAGGTTTTTTGCAAAGAAACATTGGCATTGACACCACACCCAAGAAGAATCAAAAGAAAGGTGCCCACAATTTCGGCGATAAAGGGAGTCATATGGATTTTGGTTTAGCGTTTACAGTCGGTTAATTTATGGGTTTTCCGTCCAATGTTCCAAAGCTTTTATGGCCCGGTACCATCCTTGTATGCCTTTATCTATGTTTTCCCGCTCCTTGGAAGGCTTAAAATGGACATCGGCTTGCCAAATATCTTGTATTTCCGTGGTGCTTTTCCAATATCCAACGGCCAATCCTGCCAGATAGGCGGCACCCATGACCGTGGTCTCCACAATTTTCGGTCTAACGGTAACAGTGTTCAAAACATCGGCCTGAAACTGCATGAGCATATCATTTATGGTAGCACCGCCATCTACCCGAAGCTCCTTGATGGAAATACCCGAATCTGCTTCCATGGCTTTTAGAATATCCATGGTCTGGTAGGCAATGGATTCCAAAGCAGCCCGCGCGATATGGGCATCGGTACTTCCGCGCGTCAACCCAAAAATGGTGCCTTGGGCATGTTGGTTCCAATGTGGCGCACCCAAACCGGCAAAGGCGGGAACAAAATAGACCCCATCCGAACTATTGACACCCCCTGCGAGTTTCTCAACTTCCGAGGAGGTTTTAATGACCTTTAAACTATCGCGAAGCCATTGCACCACTGCTCCGGCAATAAAAATACTCCCTTCCAGGGCATATTGGGTCTTTCCGTTGATTTTCCATGCCACCGTGGTCAATAGATTATTTTTGGATACTACAGGGGTCTCTCCAATGTTCATGAGCATAAAACAACCCGTGCCATAGGTGTTTTTGACCATTCCCTTTTTGGTGCACATTTGGCCAAAGAGGGCTGCTTGTTGATCTCCGGCAATTCCCGCAATGGGGATTTTAGAGGCAAAGAAATTGGGGCTGGTGTAGCCATAGACCTCACTGGATTGATGTACTTCGGGAAGCATGCTCTTTGGAATGGTGAGCAACTCCAAAAGCTCATCGTCCCATTGCATGGTATTGATGTTGAAAAGAAGGGTACGCGAGGCATTGGTTACGTCGGTGATATGCAGTTTGCCCTCCGTCATTTTCCAGATGAGCCAGGCATCAATGGTACCCATGATCAAATCGCCGGCCTCGGCCTTTTCCCGGGCGCCTTCCACATGATCCAAAATCCATTTTACCTTGGTCCCCGAGAAATAGGAATCAATGACCAGGCCCGTTTTTTTACGGATCATTTCTGATTTCCCCTGCTTTTTCAGTGCATCGCAGTAGTCGGCTGTACGCTTGTCTTGCCATACGATGGCATTGTAGATCGGCTCCCCAGTATTTCGGTCCCACACCACTACGGTTTCACGCTGATTAGTGATACCAATAGCAGCCATTTGTTCCCCTTTCAATCCTTTTTTGCTAACGGCTTCGGCGGCCATTCCAGCTTGGGTGGCCCATATCTCATTGGGATCGTGCTCTACCCATCCCGGTTTTGGGAAAATTTGGGTGAATTCTTTCTGGGCCACAGAGATAATGGTTCCCTTTTGATCAAAGATCACGGCCCTGGAACTGGTAGTACCTTGATCCAAAGCAAGGATGTATTGGTTCATTTTTGTTAATTTAATGCGATTGAATTTACTAAAATTAATTTGGGTAGCTTTTTAATATGATGCATAACTATATAGCACTTCTAAGGGGAATCAATGTGGGTGGCCAAAAGAAGATAAAAATGGCAGACCTAAGGGAAACCTTGATCAAAACAGGATTGAACCATGTGGAGACCTACATTCAGAGTGGTAATGTGGTTTTTAGGGATGGGGAATCGAACAAGCGAGTGCTTGAAAGCCGCATCCATAAGGCCATTTTGGATGATTTTGGGTTTGAGGTACCCGTTTTGGTGGTATTGGAAGAGGATATCAAGGGAATATTGGATAAAAATCCGTTCAATCAAAATGATGAGGATAATAAATTATATTATGTATTGCTCAAAGAACCTCCAAGGACGGATGCCGTAAACGAATTCAATGAACTCCATTTTGAACAAGAAGATTTTCACATTACGGATGCCTGTGTCTACCTACTATGCAAAAAGGGATATGGAAACGCCAAACTCAGTAATAATCTGGTAGAGCAAAAACTCAAAGTGGAAGCCACCACCCGCAATTTAAGAACCATGCAAAAACTGCTGGATATGGTCCAAAAAAAGTAGTCGACCAATAGTCTTGTCTTGCCCCAAATAGTATTGAACCTGAACTTGCCCTTGAACTTGAACTTGAGCTTGTCCTTGAACTTATGTTTGAACTTGAGCTTGAACTTGTATTTAACCCTAAGGGTTAAGCTCCCAGACCTTGTAGTTGAGAACGGCTGCAAAACAAACCCATAATAGATAGGGGACCATTAAAATAGCGGCAGGTTTACTCACCACCTTGAACCATTTAATGGTCAACATGATCAGGGTGAGCAGCACCAAAATCACCAAAAGGGCCAATAGTGGATTCTTCAATCCAAAAAAAACAATGCTCCACAAAGCGTTGAAAAGCAATTGAAAGACAAAATGATAAAGGGCCGTTTTCACCCAAATATGGTGATATCCCTTGGACCAGACCACCCCGGCCGCAACACCCATCAACACATAAAGCACGGTCCAGACCGGGGCAAAAAGCTCATTGGGCGGGGTAAAGGAAGGCTTGTTCAAAGTGGTATACCATTCATTCACAGAACTTTGGGTTGCAAAACCCGAAAGGAAGCCTATGAGAAGACACACGGCGACACTGATGGAAATGTAAATGATTCTTTTTTTCATGACAGGCACTACATCAACTAAAATAAGAATTTATTTGAATCCCCTTTCCGGTAAGAGGCATGCTATCTTATATTTGTCCAAACATTTCCCATGACCGAAAACGACTTTTCCCAAAACACCTATTCCCATTTTCCAAAGGAGGGCAAGGTCTCATGGAAGGCGCCCAGCAATATCGCCTTGGTGAAATATTGGGGGAAAATGGCCCATCAGATACCGGCCAACCCATCCATCAGTTTTACATTGGATGCCTGTGCTACAACTACTTCAATGGCATTCGGGAAAAAAGAGGAAAGCTCCAATACATTTTCTTTCGACTTCTTTTTTAAGGGGAAACCCAAGGAAGATTTTAAACCCAAGATCCAAACCTTTTTGGAACGTATCGATGCGTATGTTCCTTTTTTAAAGGAATATCATTTGGTCATAGAAACCTCCAATTCTTTCCCGCATAGTAGTGGGATAGCTTCCTCGGCAAGCGGTATGGCCGCATTGTCCTTGTGTATCATGGACATTGAAAAGCAAATGAATCCTGATATGGACGAGGCCTTTTTCAATAAAAAAGCGTCCTTTTTGGCCCGTTTGGGTTCGGGAAGCGCCTGTAGGAGTATTGAGGGCGATTTGATTCAATGGGGAACACATAAAAACATACCCGAAAGTTCCAATCTGTACGGGATCAAATACCCTTTTGAGGTACATCCGGTGTTCAAGAACTATCACGATACCATTTTGTTGGTCCATAAAGGGCAAAAACAGGTCAGCAGCACCGTAGGACACGAATTGATGCATGGACATCCTTTTGCCGAAAATCGGTTCCGTCAAGCACATGAAAATTTGGATGCGCTAAAGGAGGTCTTTGCCAATGGCGATGTGGAGGAATTCATCAAGATTGTGGAAAGTGAGGCGCTTACCCTACATGCCATGATGATGACCAGTATGCCCTATTTCATTTTAATGAAACCGGATACTTTGGAGATCATCAACAAGATTTGGGCCTACCGTTCGGAAACCCATGTTCCCATTTGTTTTACCTTGGATGCAGGGGCCAATGTTCATGTACTCTACCCAGAGTCGGTCAAGGAAAAAGCCATTCAATTTATTAAGGATGAATTGGTTGAACATTGTGAGAAAGGGCACTACATTTGCGACCGAATTGGTCAAGGAGCACGAAAAATACTATAAAACCAACCCAAGGAAACCGTTTTTTTGCGTTCTTTGCCCCAACTTTTGATGGTGATACAAGATTTTGAAGGGAAAACAGTTTTGTTCATCGGATTAGTTTAACAATCAGACACATAGTTTGTATCTTAGCAATAGTATATGAAAGGCCCTTTATTTTATTCCAAGATTCTACTTTTCGGAGAGTATGGTATCATCAAAGATTCCAAAGGCCTTTCCATTCCCTATAATTTTTTCAAAGGAGCTTTAAAAAGCGGTAAGGACCTATCTGGGCAAGCCCTTAAATCCAACGAAAGCCTTAAGGCTTTTGCAGGGTATTTGAAGCAGCTCCAAGATCAGGAAGAAGGCTTGGTGTCTTTTGATATAAAAGCTTTGGAAGAAGACATTGCCAACGGAATGTATTTTGACAGTTCCATTCCCCAAGGTTATGGGATTGGCAGTAGTGGTGCCTTGGTGGCGGCCATTTACGATAAATATGCAAAGGACAAGATTACAGTGCTTGAAAACCTGACCCGGGACAAATTATTGAGGTTGAAGGAGATTTTTGGAAAGATGGAATCTTTTTTCCATGGGAAATCTTCAGGTCTTGACCCTTTGAACAGCTACTTGAGTTTACCCATTCTCATCAATTCCAAAGACAATATTGAATCTACCAGCATACCCTCCCAAAACACCAATGGCAAGGGTGCCGTATTCCTGTTGGATAGTGGAATCACTGGAGAAACAGCTCCCATGGTACAGATTTTTATGGAGAAGATGAAGCAAGAAGGATTCCGGAATATGGTCAAGAACCAATTCGTAAAGCATACCGATGCCTGTGTGGAGGACTTTTTGAACGGAAACATCAAGTCGCTTTTTGGAAACCTGAAGCAACTGTCCCATGTGGTTTTTGACCACTTTAAACCCATGATTCCGTCCAAGTTCCACCAACTTTGGAAACAAGGCATTGAAACCAACGATTACTACCTAAAACTTTGTGGTTCTGGTGGTGGAGGATACATTTTGGGCTTCACCCAAGATTTGGAGAAGGCAAAAAAAGCACTCAAAGACTACAATTTAGAGGTGGTGTACAACTTCTAAAATCGTCCCATGTTACTCAGTCGAAAGAACAAACTCTTGCTTTTTAAGCTGTTGAGTCTGTTTTCTGTGGTGCGCGGATATAATATTTTGGTGATCACCTTGGCCCAGTATCTGGCCTCCATCTACATACTTTCGCCAGATGTTCCGCTTCGGCAGGTGGTGCTTGACCTTAATCTTTTTTTGATCGTTACGGCTTCTGCCTTGGTCATTGCCAGCGGATATATCATCAATAATTTTTATGATGCCGAAAAGGACCTGATCAACAAACCTACCAAAAGTATGCTGGACAGGTTGGTGAGCCAGCGGTTTAAGCTGACCACCTATTTCATCCTGAATTTTGTGGCGGTATTCGCGGCGAGTTATATTTCGTTTAGGGCGGTGTTCTTTTTTTCGGCCTATATTTTTGGCATCTGGTTCTATTCCCATAAGTTGAAACGCATTCCCTTTTTGGGCAATCTGGTGTCGGCCACTTTGGCCATTGCCCCCTTCTTTGTGGTATTTGTGTACTATCAGAATTTCAAGACCGTAATTTTTGTACATGCCCTGTTTCTGTTTCTCTTGATTTTGGCCCGCGAAATGATCAAGGATTTGGAGAACATGGCCGGCGACATGGCACAGAACTACAAGACCATTCCCATAATTTACGGACCCAAAGTTTCCAAATTTCTTATCGGCCTGCTCATTGTCCTAACTTTGGTTCCTGCCCTTTTGCTGATCAAGACCTTTGATGTGGGCTATATGTACCTTTATTTTATGGCCTGTATTGCACTGCTTTTGCTGTTTTTGGTACTTCTGTGGAAGTCAGGGGGGAAGCGGGATTATGTTTGGCTCCATAACATCCTGAAGTTTATCATTGTAGCAGGTGTCTTTAGCATTCTCCTGATTGATGTGGACCTCGTTCTGAACCGAATCCTGTAATTGTTTGCCCTAGAGGTTTTTCGGGAGGTAAAAACACTACATTTGCAAAAAATTGATGACTGATGACGAGATCGGACAATAACGGGAACAGGAGAAATCCAAAAGGCGGCAATAGGGGAGGAAACAACCGTAAGCCCTTTGCCAAAAAATACAATACCCGTGAAAAGGGAAATACCCCACAAAAAAAATCCAACCCAGATGAGATTCGGTTGAACCGATATATTGCCAACGCGGGTATCTGCTCCCGTAGGGAGGCCGACACCTATATTGCCGCCGGAAATGTATCCGTGAACGGAAAGGTGGTGACCGAAATGGGTTACAAGGTGAAACGCTCTGATGACGTCCGTTTCGATGGAAAGCGATTAAGCCTCGAGAAGAAAGAATACATCCTTTTGAACAAGCCGAAGAACTTTATCACCACCACCAGTGATGAAAAGGGAAGGCGGACCGTAATGGAGTTGGTTTCGAGTGCTTCCAAGTCCAGACTTTTGCCCGTAGGGCGGTTGGATCGCAACACCACTGGACTTTTGCTCTTTACCAATGATGGGGATCTTACCAAAAAACTCACCCATCCCAAGCATGGGGTCCGTAAGATATACCATGTGCATTTGGACAAAAACCTGAGTTTATCCGATCTGCATAAGATTGAGGAAGGCTTGGAACTGGAAGATGGCTCCATTGAGGTGGACAGCATCAGCTTTATCCAAGGGGCTCCCAAACGCGAAATAGGGGTGGAGATCCATAGCGGAAGAAACCGTATTGTGCGTCGTATTTTTGAGCATTTGGGCTATGAGGTGACCAAATTGGACCGCGTTATCTTCGCCGGACTTACTAAAAAGGATTTGCCCCGAGGCCATTGGAGGCATTTGACCGAGCAGGAGATCATCAATCTTAGAAACATAAAATAAAGTTTGGAAAAGGCGAAGCTCTACCATATCCGGTTTTGGTTATTGGCACTTTGCTTCTTTACACTTGCGGGTGTTTTTGAATTTTTCCTGGGCAGATCGTACTTCGACATCAATATTCATGACACCTATTTTGTCATGGCACAGGCAGATTTGTTCATATTGACCGGACTGTGGTTTGGTCTCTGCGGATTGGGATATTGGATTCTTTTCAAGTTGAAGATAAGGGTGTTCCCATGGATGCATTGGGTGCACTTTGTACTGAGTCTTTTGCCTTTTTTGATGATGTCCCTTACCAATTATATTTCTCCGGAACCCAGCTTTGAAAATTTAGCTTTGCTAAGGCGAATCGATTATGCGTGGTTTCTGGTAGTGTTGGGATTTCTTGTGGGTCAAACCCTGTATTTCCTTAATATTTTTATTTCTACACTTTTGGCAAAACGCTAATCCACTCTTATAGTTTTCCCATATCCTCGAACAAGGTCCACTGGTTGGGGTCCAATACAACGGAATCCGGTCGGTCCTTGGACTTGATCTTGAAACTTTTGGAACGTTCGTCCATTTGAATAGCTTCAATGGTGGTCACACCATCTTTGACCAAACCAATTTCCAAAGGAAACTGAAACGTGTGGTGTTCCTGCACTTGCGAGAGTTGAATGATCACCTCCCCTTTTTTATACTCCCATTTCCATTTGAGTTGGGGATGCCCTTTGGTAAACAGCCATTGCTGGAAAAAGTTTTCCAGATCTTGGCCTGAAACATTTTCCATCACCAGTCGGAAATCGTTGGTGAGGGCGTTGCTGTTTTGGTAGGTGGCGTAGTACTTGCGGATGCCTTCCCAGAAGGTATCGTCACCCAATGTATACCGAAGCATGTTCAAGACCCAACCGCCCTTTTGGTAGGTGTTGGTGCTTAGTACTTGCATGGGATCTTTGATGGTAAGGTCTATAATGGGTGAAGGATTATTACGATAGTAGTCAAAGATCTCATTTTTGTCAATCGCCAGTTCTTCCTTCCTTCGGTCATCACCATACACGCTTTCCAGATAAAGAATACAGAAATAAGTGGCAAACCCTTCGCTGAGCCACACATGGTTCCAGCTTTTTTCGGTAGCCGAATTCCCAAACCATTGGTGCGCAATTTCATGGGCGATTAAAGGTTCCACCGTCTTGTTCCCAGTCACCGAATTCTCAAAATAGGCTATGGTCCCAGCGTTCTCTAGCCCTCCCCATTGGGTTTTGGCCTGCATATTGGCCAGTTTGGCATAGGAATAGGGTCCAATGGTACTGATAAAATAGTCCAGCACGTTCGTTGCGACCGAATAATCGCTAAAACCATCCAAGCGGTTTTGCGGGTACACCCATGCAGAAACCTCAATGTCATGCACTTCATCAAGAAGCCTAGAAGCAAATTCGGTCACCCCGATGGTCATCACCTTGGTGGCCACAGGGGCGGGTTCTTGGTAAATGGTAAGCTTGTAACCATTCTCAAGATTACTTTCTTCGAGTTTTTTGCCAGTCGCCACCACATCGTATTGGTCTGGTGCGGTGATTTGGAATTCTACACCGGCCTTATCGTATGGATGATCAACGGAAGGAAGCCAGTGCCGGGCCAAATTGGGCCAATTGTCCCCAAAAAAGGAACGCTTCCCATACTTGGTGGTGGAAATGACCAGACCCCGCTCAGGAACACCATGGTACTTTACGGTATAGGTCCGGGTCCTGCTTTCGGATGCAGTAGGAACAATATTGATTTTATTCTCGGTATAGGAATACTTCGCAGGCGATGTCCCTTCCAGGACCTCGGTGACTTCCATGCCAAATTCCCCCGACTTTTCAATGAGGTCCAGAGCAAATGGAACAGCTTCGGATTTAAAGGAAACCACAATTTGGGCCTCCCCTAGTATTTCGTTGTTTTCGTCGTTCAGTTGGAGCCCAAAAACATAGTTTTGCACATCTACGGATTCATTTTTGGGGTAGGAATCTTGGGCCACGACCCCAAAGACCATAAAAATAGCAGCGAGTGAAAGGAAAAATCGTTGTTGCATCATGCAACCAAGATACTATTTTAAGTGAATCCGAAAAGTCTTCCAATATGCTTTTATTACAACATTGGGTTTGTGCCCTAATTGAATACTTCACTGAAATTATATGCTTGTTAAAGCTATATCATTGATGATAAGACGCACTAAGGCTCACAAGTGCCACCTTGCAGCTCCGTTTCCGTTGGATTGTATAGGTTGTCTGTGGCTGTATACCAAGGATAATTTCCTCCTTGGATAAGCGGCACAATTGCACAAAAATTGGTTAGCTGGCTGTTGTTTATGATGGTAATGCCATCCTCAACGGTGTCCAAATTATCCAGTCCATCCAGATTAGCGAGAGACGGATTGTTACGGATGCTTAGTTCACCGGTTATGTGTTGAAGTGTGCTCAATCCAGATAGATCCACAATATCATTATATCCTGCCTGTGCGCCATAGCTGTCACTAAGACTTAGCTTTCCATTAAACACAATGTATTCTTTTGCCGCAAGTTTATCAACCCCTGTCTGTTTCGAGATGTCCAAACTTCCATAATATTCCCCCAAAGGGACCTCATATTGGCATTGCTCTGAAAGGATTTCTGAAGCTCCGGGGTTGTAACGATTAAAATATATTACGGCAGATGTGTTTGGATTTGAAGTATAGAGTTGCTCTAATGCACAAAAATTATAGAGAGCGTCATTGTCGGAAATGATTAAATGATCAACATCAGTTAAATTTTGCAATCCGTCTAAATCTAAAAGCAAAGGGTTGTTTGTAATGGTTAGCCAATTTAGGTTGAAGCAAGTACTCAATTGAGAGAGACTTTCCAATTTGGGGTTGCCGTAAATTTGTATGGAAATATTTTCTCCGGGTGATATTGGGAAACCATCCAAACTTGCAAGATTTTTATTTCCATTGATTAAAAGCGCACCAGTGATAATAAGATTTTCTATGCCTAAAAGTGAAGTGCAATTGGTATCAGTAATTATCAGATTCTGAACAGAGGTTAAGTTTTCAAGCGGTTGTAAGCTTTCTATATTTTCATCACTGATCCTAAATATTCCTCCCGTTACACTTGTATATCCTTTCTGTATAAACGCTTCCAGTTCTTCTTGACTTAATATATTAAGATCACCCTCATAAACATCACTGATGCCCTTGCCGGACAACGGGAAATTGGGTGGTGTGGCGGTGGCATTGCTTGCCACTGCAAGACTTCCTGAATAGGTGGTCTGGTCCAATGGCGAAAAGGTAACGTTTATGGTACGTTGCCCATTGGAGGGAATATCGCCCGAAGTCCAATCCCCAGAGAAACCTTCGGGCCAGGTAATATCCGTAATGGTAAGGGTTGAATTTCCCGTATTGCCCAAGGTAATGGCCATGGTCTTCTCACTATTGGCCACTACATTCCCAAAATTGAGGGAACTGGAATTGTTCTCCGATGCAATGGAGAGTATGGCAGTTGGATCGGGTGGGGGCAATTTTCCACCGGTATCTGGACCGTCATTATCCGATTTGGAGCAGCCAAAGAATATCAAAGAAATCAGGACCAGGAAAGTAAAGGCATTTTTTTTCATTGTTGGAGCATTGGAATTCATCTTTTATGTAAAAAATGAATGCATTCAACACCCAAAATCCGAAAAGAATTGGACTATACTATGGCAAAACCAACGTATGGGGCATATGGATTGACCAATGCCCCTTTTGGATTGATAAATGATATAGCTATGCTTTTACTAGCCCTATAAGATTATATCTTGTCCATTTTGGCCCTGATTTCCTCCAAACACAAATTCCCTAAACTACCCTCGTGGGAGTGTTCAATGTCCCGTTTGGGTTTAAAATTGCCATTCTCTATGGCCTTGCCCATAGTCTTGTAGGCATCCCGGAACGGCATTCCGCTTTTTACCAGCTCGTTCAAGGTGTCCACACTAAACAGGTAGTCGTATTTGGGGTCTTCCAAAATGTTAGCGTTTACCTTGATTTCCTTAAGGCTGAAGGTCATCATCTCCAAACAGGCCTGCATATCCTGTAAAGCAGGGACGATCACTTCCTTCACCAACTGAAGGTCCCGGTGATAGCCGCTCGGCAGATTGTTCATGATCAAAATAAGCTGGTTGGGTACGGATTGGATTTTGTTGCATTTGGCGCGAATCAATTCAAACACATCCGGGTTTTTCTTGTGCGGCATAATGCTGCTTCCGGTGGTCAACTCATTGGGAAAGGAGATAAAATCAAAATTCTGACTCATGTACAGACAGATGTCCATCGCCATTTTGGATAGGGTAGCGGCAACGCTCGAAATTCCGAATGCTGTGGCTTTTTCCACTTTGCCCCGTCCCATTTGCGCTGCCACTACATTATATTTTAGGGTGTCAAAGCCCATTTCTTCAGTAGTGAAACTTCTGTCGATGGGAAAAGAGCTTCCATAACCTGCAGCACTTCCCAACGGGTTTTGATCGGCAACTTTGTGAGCTGCTTGTACAAAGTACAAATCATCAATCAAGCTTTCGGCATAGGCCGAAAACCAAAGCCCGAAAGAAGAGGGCATGGCAATCTGCAGATGCGTATACCCGGGCAACAATACATTCTTGTGTTTTTCCGCAAGGTTCAAGAGTAGGTCGAAAAGTGTTTTTACTTGGGCCTTGATATCGTTCAACTCATCCTTGAGGTACAATTGCATGGCCACCAGAACTTGGTCGTTGCGTGAGCGAGCTGAATGGATTTTTTTACCTGTGTCTCCAAGTTTCTCCGTCAACAAAAACTCGATTTTGGAGTGCATATCCTCAAAATCGTCCTCAATGGTAAATTTCCCCTTTTCTATATCCTTGGCGATGTTTCCCAAAGCCTTCACCAAATCCTTGGTTTCTTCTTCGGTGATCAATCCCACTTTTCCCAGCATCTTGGCATGTGCGGTTGAAGCGATTACGTCGTATTTGGCCAAAACCAAATCGAGTTCACGGTCGTTTCCTACGGTAAAATGGTCTATTTTTTTATCGGTACTAAAACCTTTGTCCCAGAGTTTCATAGTGAATAATTCAAGTTCAAGTATCAAGTACAGCTTTTTTGTGTTTGAAGCTTGTACTCGTGTTTTATTTTTTTAGAAAACCTTCTAATATTTTTATATATAAAGCGATTCCTTCCTCAATTTCGTTTACATAGATAAATTCGTCGGCCGAATGGGAACGGGTGCTGTCCCCAGGCCCCAATTTCACCGATTGGCAGCTTAGGGCCGCTTGGTCGGATAAGGTCGGGGAGCCATAAGTGCCCCTGCCCAATGCCAATCCACTTTTTACCAAATCATGTCCTGGGTCAATGGAGGAAGAGTTCAAGCGTAGGGAACGAGGTGTCATTTCGCAAGGTGCTTCTTTTTGCAAAAGGTCCGCAATTTCCTGATTGGAATAGCAATCGTTCACCCGGACATCCACGACCAAATCCACTTGGGCCGGCACCACATTGTGCTGTTTTCCCGCATTGATTTGGGTCACCGTCAATTTTACTTCGCCCAAAGCTTCGGAAACTTTATCAAAAGAACAGTCCTTGAACCATTGCAATACATCAATGGTGTTGTATATAGCATTGTTGTTATTGGGATGTGCGGCGTGTGATGGGGTTCCCTTGACCACCGCATCGAAGACCACCAGTCCTTTTTCGGCAATGGCCAGGTCCATTAAAGTGGGCTCCCCTACTACAGCCACATCAATGTTGGGAAGGATGGGCAATAGGGAGCGAATGCTTTTTTCCCCGGCATCCTCCTCTTCACCGGTTGCCGCCATGATGATATTATGACTTAATCCTTCGGCTTCGTAAAAATGGACGAAAGTGGCAAGAAGTGACACCAAACATCCACCGGCATCATTACTGCCCAGACCGAACAATTTACCCTCTTCAATATGAGGATGGAAAGGGTCTTTGGTATACGCATTGTTGGGCTTTACCGTATCGTGGTGGGAGTTGAGCAACAAAGTGGGTTTGGACTTATCAAAATGTTTGTTGAAGGCATAGATGTTGTTATACTGTCTGTGTACCTCAATGCCAAATCCTTCAAGGTATGCAGCAATGGCATCCCCTGTTTTGTCTTCCTCCCCGGAAAATGAAGGAATGGAAATCAACTGTTTTAGCAGTTCAATGGCTTTTTGGGTCAATTGGTCTTGGGAAATTTTCATAGCGTTAATGTGGTAAAATTTGAATTGCCTTCTTCGAGCATACCCGAATCCCCGATGCAGACTTTGGATACTTGGTTGCGAAGGGCGTAAAAGCAGTTGTGCATTTTGGGCAACATTCCATCAGAGATGATGCCATAGGCCAAAAGCTCATCATACGTCTTGGTGTCGATATGTTGAATGACGGAATTTTCATCCTCTACGTCTTGTAAGACCCCTTTCTTTTCGAAACAGTAATAAAGCGTAGTGTCAAATTGATCGGACATGGCAATGGCAAGTTCTGCCGCGATGGTATCGGCATTGGTGTTGAGCAACTGGCCTTTGCCATCGTGCGTCAACGCACAGAAAATGGGGGTGAAGCCTGCCTGTAGCAGCTTAAAGATGCCATAGGAATTCACAATGTCCACATCGCCCACATAGCCAAAATCTACCTTTTTTACGGGTCTTTTATGCGCTCTTATGGCATCTGCATCCGCCCCACTCATTCCAATGGCATTGGTGCCAAAGGCCTGCAATTGGGCCACAATGTTTTTACTGACCAAACCTCCATACACCATAATGGCGACGTCCAGACTGGCAGCATCCGTGATTCGCCTACCGTTGATCATTTTGGTTTTGATTCCTAATTTACCTCCCATTTCCGTGGCCTTTTTGCCACCTCCATGTACCATTATCTTGTTTCCCGGCAATTTGGAAAACAGTCCCAAAATGTGGTAAAACCCTTTCTCGTCCTCAATCAAATTGCTTCCTACTTTTACTATGGAAAGTGCTTGTTTCATACTATACATTTAAAATTCCTCCATCTATGGTTATTGCGGTGCCAGTGATCCATGAACTATCTTCTGAGACCATAAAAAGTGCAAGTTTTGCTATATCTTCAGGAGTTCCCAGCCGTTTCAGCAAAGTGGCTTCCTTTGCCTTTTCCACGGCGGTCTCCGGGTTATTGAAAGCTTTTGCGGAATCCCACAGCAAAGGCGTGTCCACCGGCCCCGGACAAATGGCATTCACCCTCACTTTTGGGGCATAGTCCACGGCCATTTGCTTCATCAAAGCCAAAGCTGCGGCCTTTGAAGCACAATAGGCAGGATGGTTGGGGAAACTCTTGAATGCTGCTATGGATGCGTTGATCAAAATATGGCCCTGTTCCCCGTTTTGCAAATGGGGCACTGCATATTTCGATAGGTAAAAAATTGAACTCAAATTGGTGTTGATGGTATTGTGCCATTCGGAAATGGGAAGCTCCTTGACATTCCCGAGACCCAGAATACCGGCGTTCAGGGAAAGCATATCCAATTTTCCGAAGTGCTGCATTGCTGTAGCCACCAATTGTTCGTTGTAGGATGGGTCGGTAATGTCGCCAGCCAAGAATACTGCTTCCGCCAGTTCGTTTTCCAGGGCTTGGCCACGTTCCAGATTACGACCGGACAGCACCAATTTGACCCCCTCCATGGAGAAGGCTTGTGCTATGGCTTTTCCCATACCACTGGTGGCTCCGGTAACAATACAGACCTTGTCCTTTAGTTTCATGATAGGGTTTCCAATAGTTTTTTGAATACAAGTTGTACGGCGAACACCCTGTTATGGGCCTGTTCCACAACCAAAGACTGATTGCCATCCAGCACGGCATCGTCCACAACCATATTTCTTCGTACGGGAAGGCAATGCATAAACTTGGCCTTTCCCAATTTCTGTTCTGTCATGGTCCAGTCAAGGTCCTTGCTCAAAACTTGACCATAATCCGAGTAACTGCTCCAGTTCTTTACATAGACAAAATCGGCATCTTCCAAAGCCTTGTCCTGATCATATTCTATATGACACCCTTTTGTAATATCCGGATTAAGTTCGTACCCCTTTGGGTGTGTGATCACAAAATCGGCATCTTGGAGTTTCATCATACCCACAAATGAATTGGCCACTGCATGGGGCAATGCCTTTGGATGCGGTGCCCACGACAAAACCACTTTGGGTTTCGGTTTTGTATTGTGTTCAGCCAGGGTAATGGCATCGGCCAAAGCCTGCAAAGGGTGACCCACTGAGCTTTCCATGTTCACAACAGGAATGGAGGCGTACTGGGCAAACCCATTGATGACCTCTTCAGCTTCATCCTTGGCTTTGTCCACTAATCCGGCAAAGGCCCTAATGGCCACAATGTCACAATATTGGGAAACTACCCGTGCCGCTTCCTTGATATGTTCCGATGTACCTTGGTCCATAAGGGTGCCATCTCCATACTCCAAGGCCCAACCTTCGTTCCCAAAATTCATGATCATCACTTCCATTCCCAATTGCATGGCCGCTTTCTGTGTGCTTAAACGCGTACGTAGACTGTTGTTGAAAAAAAGAAGACATACGGTCTTTTGTTTGCCCAAATCCTGAAATTGATAGGGGTCTTTTTTTAAAGTAATCGCTTCATCTACCCATACGGGGAGAGAATCTATATCGTTTATGGAAAGGTAGTGTTTCATTTCAATACAGTTTTGAGGGCTTCAAAAAATAGGTCGATGTGTTCTTTGGTTATGTTCAATGCCGGTAAAAACCGAAGCAATTTTTTGTTTTTGGCACTTCCCGTGAAAACATGTTGGTCATAGATCATTTTTTTGCGTAATTCGGCCACTTCAAAATCAAATTCCAAGCCAATCATCAATCCTCGCCCCTTTATGTTTTTTATTTCTGGGATTTCGGCCGCTTTTTCCTTAAAATAAGCGCCCAAGCTAGCTGCGTTGGCAATCAAATCTTCATTTTCAACGACATCCAAAACCGCCAAACAGGCCGCACATGCCAAGTGGTTTCCTCCAAAGGTAGTGCCTAAAAGCCCATATGAAGGTTTAAATGTTTCATGGAGCAGTACGCCACCCACGGGAAAGCCATTTCCCATACCCTTGGCAATGGTTATGATATCAGGTTGGATATTGTGGTGTTGAAAGGCGAAAAACTTCCCACTTCGGCCATACCCGGACTGTACTTCATCCGCAATTAGGACCACATGGTTCTCCTTACATTTTTGGGCAATGAATTGATAGAATTCCGTGGAGGGTTCATCCAATCCACCTACCCCTTGAATGGCTTCCAGAATCACGGCACAATACGCATCGGAGGTGATGGCCTGTTCAAAGGCTTCAAAATCATTGAGAGGAAGAAAGGTTACTTCCTGTTGCTGGTTGATGGGTGCATTGATGCTGGGATTGTCCGTAGTGGCCACCGCTGCAGAGGTCCTGCCGTGAAAACTGTTCCTGAACGAAATCACTTTGGCTTTTCCGGTATGAAAAGAGGCCATTTTTAGCGCATTTTCATTGGCTTCGGCTCCCGAATTGCACATGAACAGGTCATAATCCGTGCAATCGGACAATTTTCCCAATTTTTCTGCGAGTTCCTCTTGGAGTGGGTTTTGCACGGAATTGCTGTAAAACGCCATCTTATCAAGTTGGTCCTTGATTTTTGCCACATAATGTGGGTGGGTGTGCCCAATGGAGATTACGGCATGGCCTCCGTAAAAATCCAAATATTTTTGCCCCTTATCGTCCCATACCTCAATGCCTTTGGCAGATACTGGGGTAACGTCATAAAGAGGATATACGTCAAATAATTTCATAATCTTTTTACTGGTCATCTCGAACCGAGCCGAGAGGTGGTTTTTTATGGTTGAAGGTCAATACTACGCTCGACCTCATATTGTTTTATCCTTTTTTAATTTGGCTTATCTTCTCATATGAGCTCACGATTCCGCGAATCAGGGAAGAACTCAACCCTTGGTGCTCCATTTCATTCAAGCCTTCAATAGTACACCCTTTGGGGGTGGTTACCCTATCTATTTCTTCTTCGGGGTGGCTTCCGGACTCGATCAAAAGGCTTGCGGCACCGTTACAGGTGTGCATGGCCAACTCCTGCGCTTCTTTGGCATCAAACCCCAACTGAATGGCCCCTTGGGTAGTGGCGCGTATCAAGCGCATCCAAAAGGCAATGCCACTTGCACAAATCACAGTGGCCGCTTGCATCTGTTCCTCGGGAATTTGCATGGTGTGTCCCATGCGGTTAAAGATGGCCTTGGCCAAATCAACACGTTTTTTACCCAACTCATTGCTGCAGATACAGGTCATGGACTTCCCTACGGAAATGGCCGTATTGGGCATACTACGGATGATGAACTTGTCCGCACCTATGATCTCTTCAATTTTTGGAATGCTAAATCCTGTAATGGTACTGATGACCACATGTTTTTCGGAGAGCAGGTCCTTGACATCCTTTAGAATGGTGGCAAAATGCCCGGGCTGCACGGCAAAAATCAGGATGTCGGAATTTTTCACCGCTTCTTGGTTGTCCGAAGTCACGGTGACGTTTCCGTACTTTTCAAATTCCTGGATGGATTTGGTGTTTCTTTTGGTGAGGTACATGGTGGTGGCCCCATTGCTGTGCAAAATGCCCTTGGCAATGGACAATCCCAAATTTCCTGTTCCTATGATGGCTATTTTCATTTTTAACTTTTTTATCATTCCCGCGCAGGCGGGAATCTGAATTGTTTAACCCTTTGGCTACGCTCAGGGTATATTGGTTTAAAAAACTCCTGCTTTTAGCAATAGACCTTCGGTCTCAGGGAAACCGAACATCAGGTTCATATTTTGTACTGCCTGACCAGATGCACCTTTCAATAAATTGTCAATGGCAGAGGTGACCAAGATCAAATCCTCATGCTGGTGCAGGTGGATATGGCATTGATTGGTATTCACCACTTGCTTTAAGTGGATGGGTTCATCGGAAACATGGGTAAAGACCGCATCTGCATAAAACTCCTTGAATAGGGCTTTGGCGTCCTCCAAACTTCCGTCAAAGGTAGTGTAGGCGGTGGCCAATATTCCCCTTGTGAAGTTTCCTCGGTTTGGCAAAAACAATAGTTTGCCCACAGGATTTTTATAGGAGTCCAGGCTCTCTCCAATTTCACCCAAATGTTGGTGCGAAAAGGGCTTGTACCAGGACACATTGTTGTTTCTCCAGCTAAAATGGGAAGTGGACGATAACCCGACCCCTGCGCCGGTACTTCCTGTTACGGCATTGATGTGCACCTCATTTTTTAACAGCCCTGCTTTGGCCAAGGGCAACAATCCCAATTGGATTGCGGTGGCAAAACATCCGGGATTGGCAATGGCGTCAGCGGATGTTATGGCCTCCTTGTTCAGTTCAGGAAGTCCATATACAAACTCTTTTCCATTAAAATGAGCATCGGCCTTTAGCCTAAAGTCGTTGCTGAGGTCTATGATCTTGGTGTCCTTTGAAAAGGTGTTTTCCTTCAAGAATGAGGTGGAATTGCCATGTCCCAAGCATAGAAATACCACATCCACATCTGGATTCACCTCACCGGTAAAAGCCAAATCTGTCAACCCCAAAAGGTCTTGGTGGGCTGAAGTGATAGGTTTACCAGCCCTAGTGGTGCTGAACACAAAGTCAATTTCGGCTTGGGGGTGGTTCAATAGGATTCGGATAAGTTCCCCACCAGTGTATCCGGATCCGCCTATGATGCCTGCTTTAATCATTGTTCTGGTTTACATGGTTCGCAATTTTACCGGAATTGGATAAAATTTTAATGAATCCTTTGGCATCATCAGCCGTCCAGCCCTTGTTCATTTCACCGTAACTTCCAAAGGAAGCGTTCATAAGGTCATGGTCCGAGGCAATTCCGTTGAGTTCAAATCGGTAGGGGTGAAGCGTGACAAAAACGTCGCCGGAAACATGCTTTTGGGTATCCGCCAAGAACGCTTCAATGTTTCGCATCACTTCATCCAAATAGTTTCCTTCGTGCAACAGCATGCCATAAAAATTGCCCAATTGCTCCTTTTGGTACTGTTGCCATTTGCTCAAGGTGTGTTTTTCCAAAAGATGGTGCGCTTTAATAATGATCAGAGGAGCAGCGGCTTCAAAACCAACCCGCCCCTTGATGCCGATGATGGTATCACCTACGTGGATATCCCTGCCAATGGCATATTTGGATGCGATGGCCGATAACTTTTCAATATTGGCCACAGGGGTGTCTTTTTCCCCATCCAAGGCCACAAGTTCTCCTTTGTTGAAGGTCAGTTTCAGTTCTTTGGGAAGCTCTTTTTCCAATTGGCTTGGGTAGGCACTTCCAGGCAGGGCCGAGTGAGATGTTAAGGTTTCCTCACCACCCACGGAGGTACCCCACAAACCTCGGTTGATGGAATATTTTGCTTTTTCCCAAGAATAATCAATACCATTTTGTTGTAGGTAGTTGATTTCCTCTTCCCGGGCCAATTTTTTATCCCTGATCGGGGTGATGATCTCAATCTCAGGGGCCAAAATTTGAAAGATCATATCAAACCGTACTTGGTCGTTTCCGGCACCGGTACTACCATGGGCAATGTACTGTGCCCCGATTTTTTTGGCATGGTTTACAATTTCAATGGCCTGTACAATCCGTTCCGCACTTACCGAAAGGGGATAGGTATTGTTCTTAAGGACATTCCCGAAGATGAGGTATTTGACCACTTTTTCATAAAATGTGGCAATGGCATTGATGGAAGTATAGGAACTTGCGCCAAGGGCCAGGGCCTTCTCCTCGATTTCCTTGATTTCTTCCTTGCTGAAGCCGCCCGTGTTCACACTTACGGCGTGTACTTCAAAACCTTGGTCCTGTGAAAGATATTTTGCACAATATGAGGTGTCCAATCCACCGCTATAGGCCAAAACTAATTTTTTCATGTTGTATTTCTTCTATTAATTGATGTTACGAGAGCAGTAAGAAACGGTAGCGTTCTCGACTGCGCTCGAACTGATATTTATTTTTGTTTCTTTTTCAGGAATAGGGCCTCTTTGATTTTCTTCAATCTTTGAAAGGCTTTCTCGTTCCATTTTTTGGTTTCCGGTTTTTTGGAATTTGGGTCGTACAGCATACCGGTGCACAGACACATTTTTTGTTCTGTGCGGGTAAGGATATCAAAATTCTTACAGGTCTGACAGCCTTTCCAAAATTCAGGGTCATCGGTGAGCTCAGAAAATGTGACGGGTTTATAGCCCAGTTCATAATTCATTTTCATCACGGCCAACCCTGTGGTGATACCAAATATTTTTGCTTCGGGGAATTTTTTTCGGGACAGGTCAAAAATGGCTTTTTTAATTTCCTTGGCCAATCCTTGGTTTCGGTAATCTGGATGTACGATCAATCCGGAGTTGGCCACAAAGTCCTTGTTGCCCCATACTTCTATATAACAGAACCCTGCGAACTTGTCTCCGTCCAGGGCAATAATCGCGTTCCCATTTTGTAACCGCTTCATGATGTACTCTGGGGTACGTCTAGCAATACCGGTACCTCTGACCTTGGCAGATTCCGTAATGGTATCGCTTATGATAGGAGCGTATTTAAAATGTGATTCGTTAGCAACTACAATTTCCATTGCAAGCGTTTAAACTGATAAAAAATTAGTGAAAGATGTTGGTTGTTTTTGCGGAAATGGACTCACCTATTTCCATAAATCATGCTGCACCCTTACGGGCGACGGCGGGGAGAAAATGGACGTACTGGAGCAGGGATGCTCAACGTGTTTGCTATGTATTGTTGTCCTTTCATTTCGGGGTTAAAAGTACAAATTAATTCCAATTGACCTAAAAACCGATTTAATTTTTAGGGAAATATAACTTTTTTGAACCTTTGGTTATCATTTCATAAATAAAAATGCCCATGACCAAAATGTATTCAAAGGCCAACAACCAAAGATTCTCCTTGTAATCCGGATTGGAATAGGCTTGATAGCTGAGTACAATGGCAAAGGACCACACCAAAGGAAAGCGATATTCGGTGAGGATGGCAATGCCCAAAAGAAATACAATATACCAAGGGTGCACGGTGCTGGACATGAAATAATACAGGGAAAGTGCAAGTAGTATAGAGGTTATTAGGGTCTGTAGGTTTTGGTTTTTCCGAAGGAACGTAAGGAGTAGGATGACCATGGCCATGACCTTGATTACAACCGCGCCATAGGTTTTGATCAACTCCCAAGGTTTTGCTTCGTAAAAATGCACGGCTATTTTTTTGATTCCATTGTAGATTCCGGCATTGAACTCAAAGTTGGAGAACCATAGCCCAACGGTATCTGAATAATTATCAATAAAAGAGGGGGAGTAAAAGGGAAGAAGCAAAGCCACGCAACCCAGGCCCACCAATAAATAAAAGGCTGTACTTTTTTTAAATCCCAAGTATTTCAGCAAAATGGGTAAGAAGAGTACAGGGACCAATTTCACCATAATGGAAATGGCATACAGAGGAGCTGCCCACCACCATTTGCTGCGGGAAAGGAGGTATAGGGCCCACAGAAAGAAGAAGAGCATGGTGCCTTCAAAGTGAAGGTTTCCGGTAAGCTCAATGATGACCAATGGATTCAGAAAATACCAGAAAGCCATGTGACCGGGCCTGTTGAGCTTTTGGAGTAGCTTCCTCCCAAAATATAGGATACCCAAATCGCCCAAAATACTGATCAAACGTAGGGCAATGATAGAACCGAGCATGCTGCCGCCACTTAAAAGGGATGCCAAGGCAAAGAAAAACTGGTTTACCGGGGGATAGTTGCTGTAATGCTTGCCGTGGATGCTTCCCATGCCTGCATAGAGCTCATCGGCATGGGCAATGGGCAGAGAGGGTTGCTCTATGAGCTGGTCAGGGGTGTACAGATAGGGGTTGATGCCATTTTTGATGAGTTCCCCATCCCAAATAAATCGATAAAAATCTTGGGAAAGATTAGGTTCTGCAACAAGGAAAATCAACCTAAAAAGGATTCCCGCCACCAAAAGGAACTTAAAGTTCCATTTTTCAAATTGGATGATCTTGTAGCAGAAAAAGAACAGCCCGCAGAAGAGGGTCAGCAGTTTTATATAGTCGGTACGGTGCAGGTCATAGGCGAAACTGGCATAGAACAACATACTCCCGATGACAAGGAGTATCGGGTATTTATGCAGGCGCCAGTAAGATAGCATGGTCTATGCCTTGGAGGTCAATGATTTAAAGAACACAAAGCCAAAGCCTAGGAACAACATCAAATGGAATGGGAAAAGTCCATAATCATTCAACGGGATGGCGCTGTACATGCCAAATAGGAAATAGACCATCAAGGCAAATTCCAAAATCATGTTGGGCGATAGTTTCTTGGCCAAATACTTATTGCCCTTCCACGTATCGGTAAGGTTGTTGATGTTGAACTTGGGCGTACGCACAAATTCACTTCGCTTACCCAAATGCCCCTCCAAAACGGCAACGGTATTGTGCAAGGAGAAGCCCAATGCCACCGAAAAGAAGGTAAAAAAGAGTTTGATGTAGTCCACAAAATTGTCAAAACTACTGCCTTGGATACTCTTGTAGGTAAACCAGTAGCAGACAAACAGGATAATGGTACTGATGATAAAGAAACTGGTCACCTCAAAAATCCAACCCAAATGACCGTACATGTTTTTGATGTACAGCATGGGAATGCTCAATAGGGCAACGATGAACACGCAGAGGAACATGGAACTGTTCAAGAGGTGCATTACCCCATGGAATTTGGTTTTAAAAGGAATATTTTTGGCAGTGATCACACTCCAGACCGTTTTTCTAAAGTTTTCAGCCCCACCTTTGTTCCAACGGAACTGTTGGGAACGTGCGGCACTGATCACTACAGGAAGCTCGGCGGGGGTTTCAACATCCTCCAAATATTTGAACTTCCAGTTTTTCAATTGGGCTCGGTAGCTCAGATCCAAATCCTCGGTCAAGGTATCACCTTCCCAGTTACCGGCATCCAAAATGCACTGTTTTCTCCAGATGCCCGCGGTACCGTTAAAATTGATGAAGTGTCCTTTGGAGTTTCGTCCTACTTGTTCCAAGGTAAAGTGCGCATCCAAAGCAAAGGCCTGGATACGGGTAAGGGTGGAATAATCACGGTTGATGTGCCCCCAACGGGTCTGTACCACACCAATTTCCTCGTCCTTAAAATAGGGAACGGTTTTTTTAAGCCAATCGCTTTCTGGGAGGAAGTCTGCATCAAAAATGGCGATGAACTCACCTTTGGCGATGGCCAAACCTTCTTTCAAGGCACCGGCCTTGAATCCTTTTCGGTTTTCCCTTCGGATATGTTGGATGTCCAATCCGGTTTTTTGGAGTTCCTCGATGCGTTTTGCGGTTTCAATAACCGAGTCATCGGTGGAATCATCCAGTACTTGAATTTCCAACTTACTTTTGGGGTATTCTATTTTGGCAATGTTGTCCAACAAGCGCTCCATTACATATTCTTCGTTGTAGATGGGTAGCTGTATGGTAACAAAGGGAATTTCCTTTGGATCTAGTAGGTTGAATTTAGGGGCTTCTTCGTTTCTCTTTTTGTAGCCGAGGTAATTGATCAGGAGATTCAATTGGGCCAAACTGTAGAAGAATATCAAAATCAAGGCGGTACTATAAATGGCAATGATGATAAGAGCGATAGTAAGTCCCATATTATTTTATACTGTATTTAAAGATCCAACCCAAGATTTTTATGCCTGCAAATATAGTACCTTTTACCGTTCCTGAAACTTTTGACACTCCTATTCGTTGTTTGTAACGTACTGGTACTTCGATATATGTCATTTTTTTTCTCAAAATTTTAAGCTGCATTTCCACGGTCCATCCATAAGTCGTGTCCTGCATCCCCAATTCTTTGAGTTTTTCGTATTTAATTGCCCTAAAAGGACCTAAATCCGTAAATCTGGACTTAAAGAACAATCGCATCAAAAAAGTGGCCAACCCATTGCCAAAAACCTGTTGCGGGGTCATGGAACCTGGTTCCCGAAGCGCTTTTTTTCGCGCACCTACCACAAAATCAATATCATTCTCCAAAATTGGGGCGACCACCTTATCCAGCTCTTCCGGATAATCAGAGTAATCTCCGTCAATAAATACGATGATATCGGGTGCTTTGGATTGTTTGGATATGTAATCTATTCCTTTTAGGCATGCGGAACCATATCCTTTGCGGGTTTCGGTGATAACGGTAGCCCCTGCTTTTTGGGCATTTTCCACGGTATTGTCGATAGAACCATTGTCCACCACAACAATCTCAGAAACATGTTTTGGCAATTCGGAAACCACCTTGCCTATAGAATCTCCTTCATTGATTGCGGGAATGATTACCTTGATGTTGGCCATAGGCATTCTTTGGATTTATCTTGAGGTTGCCAAAACTACACTATTCCACCGATTTTTGACTTGATGGATATGACCCAATGGGAATTATTTTTGGTTCACCAAGTCCATGAGGTCAACGTCGTTCCCCAACAACACTTGGTTGCTGTCAATACGCCCCTTTTGTGGGCCATTTTCCAATTTTAGCACTCCCCTTGGGCAGACGGCGGAGCAGATACCACATCCCACACAGCTGGAACGTACAATGTTTTCCCCTTTTTGGGCATAGGCACGGACATCAATGCCCATTTCGCAATAGGTGGAGCAGTTTCCACAGGAGATGCACTGACCTCCGTTGGTGGTGATACGGAAGCGGGAGAACAAGCGTTGTTGAAAACCAAGTATGGCGGCCATGGGACAGCCAAATCTACACCAGACCCGGTTTCCAAAAATGGGGTAAAACCCGGTTCCGATCACTCCGGAAAAAATACTTCCGATCAAGAAGGAATAGGATTTGCGAAGGGTTTCAGATTTGAACAAGAACACATGCCCTTCACCACTAAAAAAATGGAATCCGATCAAGGCCATAATAATAACAAAATAACCAATGGCCCCATATTGGGCGTCTTTTTGAAGTTGTTCCCTTTTAAAGAGCATTACCCAACCAAAAACCAAGGTCAATAGCGAAGCCACACCTATTAAAAAGGTGCTTTTGGTGAGCCAATATTTGCTCGTGTCGGTGCCTAAATAGGAGTAGATGACAGCGGTGGTCATGAGGGTTACAAAAACCACTACGCTGTGAACCACCCAACGTTCAATTCGCCATGCCTTTACGGATTTGTCGCTGAGCTGTCGGAAAGAATCCCCGGCGGTCTCCGCCAGTCCACCACATCCGCAGACCCAGGAACAGTACCAACGTTTTCCGTATTTGTACGTAAGAATGGGTGTGATCACAAAGATGGAAAGAATGCCAAAAATCAACAGGGCAAAGCCAATATCCCCAGAACTCAAAAATCCTTTGATGCGATAGCCTTCAAAATTGTAGTAATTGAGGGGCCATACATTTTTAAGGTCGTAGTAGGGCAAACTGCCGCCATTTAATAGTTTGTCACCGTTCAAACGGGCCATTAATTCGGGAATGATAAAGGCAAAAGCCGTTTGAAATAGCATCACGCTGAACGTCCGTAAGCGTTCGTAGCGATTGTGACGGTATTTCCACAAAAATTTTACCCCAAAGGCCAAAATGGCCACGGTATAGAGGGTACCGTATACAAACCATTGGCTGGCCGGGTTCCCGCTCAAGGCTTTGCTGAGGGGGTCAAAAAGGGCAATAACCCCTTTGTTGGCACCTTTACTCGCCAACCCCAAATATTCGGGATAAAAATAAAGTACAATATAGAATCCAGTAAGGGCAATTCCCGCTATCCAACCCCAAAACCCTTTATTGGAAATGGATTTGAACCAAACCCCATCGTTCTTAATCCCAGGCAGCTTTTGGGAATAAGCTTCCCATGAAAACCAGAGAATACCCGAGAATAGCGCGGATAACGAAATAGTCAACCAGAGTGTCTTGTTGGGGAAGGAGACATTAAAGGCGGCCAATAGCATAACGGCCAAACCGAACATTCCCACCAAGGTGGCGAATTTTTGGTTTCGGGTAATATTTTTGGGCGGTTGGCCGGTAAGGGCCATGCTTTGACTATGCGTTTTATGGTTCATGGTTTGTTGTCCTTTTTTAATGATTTGAACTTTTGACCTTTGAATTCTGATTTTCTTAAATAGAACATGAAAGCCCCAATTTTGTTAATCTCCATTTCAATGACTGATTGTATATGTTCAATTTGTTCTTCATGGATCAGCTTCTTGTCCAATGCTCTGTAAAGTTGTGATTTAAGTTCAGAGCAAGACCCCTTGGAATAGCTTAAAAAATTATGGAATTCACGATTTCCATCTCTGCCAAACCCTTCGGCAATATTGTCCATAATTGAACCAGAACTTCGCTCCATTTGGTCCCTTAATGAAAAATTCTTGCCAAGTGGGGTTGTTCCAAAAAGGTTTTCGATTTCTTTACAAATGGTTCTGGCCAATTGCCAAACTTCCAAATCTTCAAATTTTTCTATTCTTCCCATATCAAATTTTAGAAACACTGAACCATGAACATTAAACCATTTAATTGAACTGAAAGATGCGTTTTAAACTTTTCTTTTTGGGTTTGATGGAGGTCCCGAAATCAGCATTGTACTTGGAAATAATGTCAGCTTCATATTTTTTATAGAATTCTGGGTCGAAATTGGCATCCGCCAAGTGTTCCAAGACAAAATCCACGGTACGCTCTTCATTGAACCAACGGTCAAATAGCTCATGCCGCATTCGGATACCAAAGGTATTGATGCCCAAAAATTGCTTGGAGTCTTGGTGAAAGGCAACTGTTAAGCAGATTTTTTCCTCTGGGTGTCGCCAGTGGAAATGCATTTCATGGGCTTCCTTTCTCCGCTCGGAAAATACCCAGCCATAAGTTTGGTACTCAATGTCCAAAAACTTGGCGGAGTTGAACCAATGTCCGGGATTATAGACAATGCGGTTCCCGCAAATCGTTTGGGCCAAGGTTTCGCCCATCATGCGACCGGTGTACCAAACTGCTTCAATGGGTCTGCGGTTGCCAATGGCCTCGTGCTGCTCGGCACAATCGCCAATGGCATAAATATCCTTGATATTGGTTTCTAGGAAACGGTTCACTTTTACACCTCGTCCCAGTTCAATGCCGGAATCTTTTAGGAAATCAACATTGGGGGTGACCCCTGCGGTGAGGCCCACCAAATTACAGGGAATTTCTTCATTGGTTTCGGCGATGATGACGGATTTTACCCGCCCATTTTCGTCCGAAACAATTTCTTTGAGGTTGGTGCCCAATCGAAGGTCGATATGGTGCTCCAAGATATGTTCGTTGATCATTTGGGATTCGCCGGAAGGGAGCACCCCGTTCCAAAAACTGGTCTCACGTACCAAAAAGGTGACGGGAATATCCCTGCTTCGGAGCATTTCGGCCAATTCAATACCAATCAATCCCCCGCCTACGATCACCGTTCTTTTACAAGCTTCCTTGTTCGGGGCATTTACTTCCAAAAGGTCGAGATCTTGTTTGGAATAAAGCCCTTGGACTCCATGTAGATCCTGTCCGGGCCAACCAAATTTATTGGGTTTGGAGCCTGTGGCAATGATGAGCTTATCGTAATGTAGGGAACTTACATTATCTATGGTGAGTTTCTTTTCTTCTGGATTGACTTGGGTAACGTAGCCCCGTACCAATTCTATCCGATTCTTTTCCCAAAACCAATCTTCATAAGGTTGAATGTGCTCGAACTTCATGTGGCCCATATACACATACATGAGGGCCGTTCTTGAAAAGAAATGGTCGGTTTCCGCAGAAATGATGATGATGCGTTTATCGGACAGTTTGCGGATATGCCGCGCTGCGGTCACTCCAGCAATCCCATTCCCGATAATGACAATGTTCTCCATAGGATTAGATTGATTGTGGCTATTGTGTCGTTTTTAAAGATAGGAACTTAACGCTTTGTGTTAATTTAGAAAGGTTTTAATTAACAGCAACCTAACCAATAATGGATTATTTTAGGGAGGTACATTTTAAAATTATGGTGCGATTTGCGTTTTTATGGTGCCTTATCCTTCTTTCCTGTAGTGGGCAAAAGCAGGAAAAAATCAATGGGATAAGTTTTGTGGGATCTCGAGAAGAGGTGTTGCAGGCGCATGTGAACCCTGTGTTGGATATCCATGCCAACTATGCAGCAGTAATGCCCTTTGGTTTTATTAGGGATTTGCAATCTCCAGAGTTGGTGTTCGATACGGAGCGCCAATGGTATGGGGAGACCAAACGAGGGGCCAGGCAATACATAGATATGTTGCACCATAATGGGGTCAAGGTAATGTTGAAGCCCCAAATTTGGATTTGGCGTGGAGCGTTCACAGGGGATATGGTCATGGAGTCCGAAGCGGACTGGAAGACTTTGGAGAATGCATATGCCAAGTTCATTCTGGCGTATGCCGAATTGGCTCAGGAAGCCCAATGCGATATGTATTGTATTGGTACCGAACTGGAGGAGTTTGTAAAGAATCGACCTGAGTTTTGGCAGGATTTGATTCTAAAGGTGAAAAACATCTATAAGGGCAAACTTACGTATGCAGCCAATTGGGACGAGTATACGCGAACCCCGTTCTGGGGCCAGTTGGATTTTATTGGGGTGGATGCGTATTTTCCATTATCAGAGCATCGGGAGCCTTCCCAAGAACAATTGCGAAAGGGTTGGCAGCCTTGGAAACAGCAATTGAAGACACTGTCCGAAAAATTTGAAAAGCCCATCCTCTTTACGGAATTTGGATACCGGAGCATGGATTATACCGGGAAGAAACCCTGGCTGGTGGATAGAAACCAAATGGAGGTGAATCTAGAAGCCCAAGCAGCGGCCACCCAGATGATCTTTGATGAATTTTGGGACGAAGATTGGTTTGCCGGAGGCTTTGTCTGGAAATGGTTCATACACCATGAGAAGGCAGGGGGGCATGCCGATAATAGATTTACTCCCCAGAACAAACCTGCGGAATCCGTGATACGGAAACACTATGCCCGGATTAAGAAATTGGGGCCCCAAGGTTAAGGAAAGGAATTGTTAAGAATTTTCCCCTAATCAATTGTAATCGTAGCTGTTTTTTTGCCATATTTGTAATGCACCCTTCCCCAAAAAAACACAATAATGAGATTACTGCAAACCCTATTCTTCTGGGTCTGTGCTTGCTCTGTTATTTTGGCGCAAGAGGACCATTACACCGTAGTTGCCCAACCTGGAGACGGAATTTTTTCGCTCTTGAGAAAGCAAGGACTGGACCCTGTGAAACACTATGGCGAATTTCTTGAGTTAAATTCTGAAAAAATCAAAAACGGGACCCAGTTGCAGGTAGGGGTTGGTTATGAAGTGCCCAGAGCCAAGGATTCCTTTAAAAACACAGGTGTAGTGGTGCAGGCCCAAGATGGTGTCGAGACCTCTATTTTTGATGGTGAGTTGGGTCAGATGTCCCTGAAGAGCGAGACCTTGAAAAATGCAGTGTATTACCTGATTGTTGAAAATACGGAGCATACGGATACCTACGCGAAGGAGGTTACGGAAAATTTGGCGGCAGAATTGATGGTTCATGGAGCACAAGTCTATGTTTTGGGACAGGAAACCGCTGATTCTTTGGGTTCGGACAAACCTCTCACCCAAATGGAGAAGATGGGAAATTACATTGAGGCCATAAACAAGAGATACATTCAGAATAGTGGGAAATACCAAAGGGTATTGATGATACGGGCAACGGACGTCAATGCAGGGAACAACATGGACGTGGCGGTGTACCACTATGATAAAAGCGAGTTGGGACAACGATTTGCCAGTAACATCCAGAATGTTTTTAAGGAGAATAGCATATCCAATCGTACATACAAGAATGTGGATATGATCTTTGATGATAAGGGAAGCCTTTACTTGGCCAGGAACATTCTTCCGGCCATAAGCCTAATCACCTTGGAGAACACCACCAAAAAATCAAATAAAAAGATAGCGGTACAGCTGGACAGAAAGCGGTTCGCCAATCTCCTTACCAATGGCATTATGAACGATTATGCCGACTTGGAGATTGAGGAATGAGCCTTTGCGGTAATGTTTTTGGTATAATAGCGGTGTAATTTCTCTGGCCCTGCCCCAGTGAAATTTTTTAGATGGATCATTGCAAAATGAAACTGAAGCCGTAGCCATCCCACTTCATCATACTTTCTTGCGGATGTAATAACGGAGTAAGGCAACACCTTGAAACGGGTATGGCGGTACAACCTTTGGATAAACTCCGTGTCCTCATAAATTGTATAGGTTTCGTTAAATCCGCCTGTTTCTTTAAAAAGACTCGATTTTATAAAAAGGGACTGATCTCCGCCCCTGCACAGGATATGATTGATGCGGGAGAACCAAGCGAAAAATTGTAAAAGTGGATTTCGGGTGTCGAATTTCATCCGAAAACATCCGGTTTCATGGCCATTTTCAATCGCATTCAAGATGACTTGGTCGAAGCCTTTGGGAGGAAAGGTGTCCGCATGCAAAAAGTAAAGCACATCGCCTTGCGCATGTTCGGCTCCAAGATTCATCTGTTTGGCCCTTCCTTTTTCTGACTGAACGGCCATTGCCCCATGCTTTTTTATAATATCAACGGTGTGGTCCGAGCTGCCTCCATCCACACAGATAATTTCCCGAACAAGATCGGGTGAGGATGACTGTTGGATATAGTGGAGCAATGTTCCAAGATGGCGCTCTTCATTGAGCACAGGAATAACGATACTTATGGACAGGGGCTTAGCGGGCATCGTTCAAGCTCCAGTCATATTCCAAGTATTCTATTTTGACGTCTTCGGGAAGTGAACGATCTACATAAGGGTTGATGTACTCCCGAAGTGACCTATTCTCAGTGAAATCGCCTTTGTACCACTTGAATATTTTGGATAAATAAGCGGTATTGCCTTCAAATTGGTTCCGTTTGGGGTCATTGATGAAATCCAAAGCGGCTTGGTGTAGTTGACCCTCCATGTTCTCGGCGGTAAAAGCCGAATTGAGCAATTTGGGGCAGGAATAGGAAGCGCAATTGATGGCAAAATGAATACGGGCTTCGTTCATTTTCCGAAGAATCTTGTGCTCAATGTCATTTAAAGATAGAACATCGCTTCCCACCTTGAGCCATTCCTTGTCCCAACGGTTGGGAATGTCCTTTATGCTTTCCACCGGATAATGGTCCACAATGAGCTTAACGGTCCCGGCATTGTACAGGTTGATGTAATAGGCCAATTTTTCGTTTTTGGACCAGGATGTTGCAGGTGGATTAGTGGAGAGTTCCCCCAAATAGGCATCCAAACGGGATACCTCTTTTTGCAATCCACCGTAGTCCACATCCCCATCTTCATCTACATACTGTTGCACCAAAGTGTTCCATAGGTTGTGCGATGGAGGGGTCGATGTTTCTTGATGCTCAATTTTTACACTCTTTCCGCCGCAACAAATCAGAATCAACCCTAAAACGATGTGCAAAACACTGTTCATGACCAATAATTATCTTAACAGCATCCGCCCCCGTTATAGTGCCAGGTGCTTTCACTGATATGGATTTCATCCGACGCATTGCCCAAAGCTGCCGCAGTTTTATCACATACGGCCAAGGGTTGGTTTTGAAGAAGTACATGCCCCTTTCCATCATCAAAATACTCCTCTCCTCCATAATAAATGGCTGTTTTTCCAGTGAACATGCAAGGTCCATCTTCTGGCATGGGATCTTTAATGGCCGCTATTTCAATGGACTCAATATGGATGAGCTCATCGGTGGGGTAGTGGTTGGGCGAGAGTACCCTGTACGACCTTCGCCCCCTGATTTCTATGGTGCCGAAACCGGCATCGGTCAACACTTTTACATAATCCTTCAAGGGGATACTGCCGCTAAGGCATTGGGCACGGAGTCTGTCATCATTTCGTAATTCATCATTCATAGGCTGTTCGCAGATGGGGTCGCTCATGACCAAACGGCCATGGGGTTTGAGGACCCGGTACATTTCTGCAACGGCCTTTTTCAGGTCTTCCATTTTAAAGATGTTGAACAGACAGTTTTGGGCTGCAACATCAATACTTTCATCGGCTACGGGCAGGTTTAATGCATCACCTTTTACGAGATCTACAAACTCACTTTTGAACCAATCATTTTCCGTTTCGGCCACCTTGAAGTTTTTTCGGGAGGCCTCCAACATTTCATCCACGGAATCCACTCCAATGACCCCACCTTTTTGACGGGAAAAATAGGAGAACTGCAGCAGTTCCATTCCACCCCCTACGCCTACGTAGAGAATCTTGGGGTCGTTCACCAAATCTTGTGCGGAAACGGTACTTCCGCATCCGTAGTTCATCTCCTGCATAATTTTGGGGATGGACAGTCCGGGGAACTGCCAAATGGGGTTGGTGGTACAACAAAGTCCAACATCCGGGGTCAGTGCAGCCTCTTTGTAGAGGTCTTGGGTGGCATCTAAATAGCTCATATTTCCAGTATCAATTCTTTAAACAGTTGTATCATTTTGGGCTCGGTCTTGTTGGCAATGGCTATGATTTCCTGAATATCAACAGGTTGAAGATTGTCAGGGTCGCATTCATCGGTCAAGACGGAAACCGCTACAATGGGTAGTCGTAAATGATTGGCAACAATTACTTCGGGTACGGTGCTCATTCCAACGGCATCGGCTCCCAATATCTTCAGCATGCGGTATTCGGCCTTGGTTTCCAATTGCGGGCCTACCACGGAGGCATAGACGCCTTTTTGAAGTGATATTCCATTTTTCTGGGCGATGTGCTCAATTTTTTTGCGCATATCCGCATCATAAGGCTCGCTCATATCCACAAAGCGATCTCCAAATTCGGAGACACCCTTAAAAGCCAGCGGAGAACCTCCTTGTAGGTTGATATGGTCCTCAATGAGCATCATATCCCCTTTTTTGAAGTTGAGGTTAATGGCCCCTGCGGCGTTGGATACGAACAGTTTTTTGATGCCCAGCAGATGCATCACGCGGATGGGATAGGTGATGTCCACAAAATCATACCCTTCATAAAGGTGGAACCGTCCCTGCATGACCACTACTTTTTTTCCGGAGATGGTCCCGTAGATCAGTTTTCCTGAGTGGAACTCCACGGTGGCCAATGGAAAATGGGGAATATGGTTGTAGTGGGCCTCAACGGGATTTTCTATGTTGTCTACCAGTTGTCCAAGGCCGGTGCCCAGGACAATTCCAATTTCTGGGGCATCAAAGCCCCGTTTGTTGAGGTAATCGACGGATTCGTCAAGTTGTGTTTGGGTCATTCTTTCATATGTTTTAAAAAAGGCTGAAATGCCTCTATGTCCTTAATATCTTCGTAGTGATCCACATCATTCTTTTCCGGGAGCATAAAAACCGACTCGGATTTTAAATCCTGTAAGGTGTCGGACAGCACCGTGTCCGTTCCCCAAGTTTTGTTCTGGAAGACTTCTTTTTTCAAGGCTGTCATCCCAAGTAGATAGTACCCTCCGTCCTCTGCAGGTCCCAAGACCACATCATGGTCGTCTAATCTTGAAAAAGCCTCTTCCATATCGGTTTGGGATAGCTGGTACATATCACTCCCAATAATAATGATTTTTTCAAAGCCTGCCTTGAACCCTTCTTCAAAAGCATTCAACATACGCATTCCCAAATCAGGGCCGTGTTGTAACTTTTTTGTGTAAGCGGAGTTGTCCCAAATATCGTGTTCCCAAATGTCTTCGGAATAGAAAACCCATTTTTCCATAGCCAGGTTTTTGGTGAACGAAACGGTATGCTGGAGCAGGAACTTGTAAATATCCAGTGCGGCCGTATCCCCGACCTTGGCCGCCAATCGGGTCTTGCATTTGCCCAGTTCCGGGTTTCGGGTGAGAATCAATAGGAGGCTATTGCCCATTGGTCTTGGTTTTGGAGGTATATACTTTGTGGGCATTGGTCAAAAAGCGTCCCCAATACTTACTAAAGGCATGTACTTTTTCGGTCTGTTGTTGATCTTGGTCATACACCGGACGGCCTTGGTTTTTCCATTCAAAAATGCCCCCATATAAGTTTTTCACGTTGGTGTATCCAGCCTTTTTCAATTGCTTCCCAATCTCTTCGGACCGAACGCCCAAGGAACAGTAGACTACTAGGGGCGTTGTTTTATCAGGGACCATCTCTTGGACGGTTTCCACATTGAAATCCGTATACCCCACCCATAAGGCATGGTCCAAATGACTTACCTCAAATTCTTCGAGTTCCCGGGCATCCAGTAGCATGGGAGTGTTTAGGGTGTCCAAGGAAGCAACCGTTATGTATTCAACCGTGTGGTCGTTGTACTTTTCAAGCACATCGGGTATGGACTGTGCACAGGAAACCACGCCGAGGACCAAAAAAAGAAGAAGATGTAGGTGATGCTTCATGGATTTTGGATGTAATCCAAAGATAGCCTTTAAATTTTCATTCATTATTATGATTAACTTAAGGGAATATTCATGAACAAAATCCAATCCGATGCAAAAAGCAATGGTCGTATGTGTTTTTTTGGTAGGTTTTATGGCCTGTAAGGAAACAGGGAAAAAGAAGGTTGATGAAGAACAAGAACCTCAAGTGTATAAAGAGCAATACCGCCCCCAATACCATTTTTCACCTCCCAAGATGTGGATGAACGACCCCAACGGACTTGTATACAACGAGGGAATCTACCACCTTTTTTATCAATATTATCCAGATGACATTGTATGGGGACCTATGCATTGGGGGCATGCCGTTAGTGAGGATATGGTACATTGGGAACATAAGCCTATTGCCTTGTATCCGGATGAGCATGGCCTTATTTTTTCAGGAAGTGCCGTGGTGGACCGTAACAATACGTCGGGTTTTGCCAAGAATGGAGAAACACCCTTGGTGGCTATTTTCACCTATCACTCCATGGAAGGAGAAAAAGAGGGCAGGACCGATTTTCAGACCCAGGGCATTGCGTACAGTTTGGACAATGGGGATACATGGACCAAGTACGAAGGAAATCCGGTTATTGACAACGAGGGAATAAAGGATTTTAGAGATCCCAAGGTTTTTTGGCACGAATCCACAAAGCGATGGATATTGGCTTTGGTGGCAGGGGACCATGCCAAGTTTTACGCATCGGAAAATTTAAGGGAATGGGAGTATCTCAGTGATTTTGGAAAAAATCAGGGCGCGCATGGCGGTGTATGGGAGTGTCCGGACCTTTTTAAATTGCCGGTAGAGGGCACCGATGAGGAAAAATGGGTGTTGATCATCAGTATAAATCCGGGAGCACCCAATGGAGGGAGTGGTACACAGTATTTTGTTGGGGATTTTGATGGGGAGAGATTCACTTCAGATCAGAAAAAGGCAAAATGGTTGGATTATGGAACGGACAATTATGCAGGGGTCACCTATAATAATATACCCAACGGTGACCGAATATTTATAGGGTGGATGAGCAACTGGGATTATGCCAGGGATACACCGACCCAAGTTTGGAGAAGTGCCATGACCTTGCCCAGAAAACTGTCGTTGGTAAAAATGGGAGAGGAATATACCTTGAAAAACTTCCCGTTGGAGCAAGTAGATGGATTAACTGCAGAAATGCTGGCAAAAGATGTAAGGGTTCCATCAGGTGGAAAAAAGGAGGTGGTTTTAGATGGACTGAACCAATCCCGAATCAAATTAAGAACAGCTTGCAAGGATTTCAGCATCACTTTTAAGAACCATTTAGATGAAGCATTAGTGTTGTCTATGGATTCCAATACCAATATGTTTAGGTTGGACCGGACCAATTCGGGGGAGGTTGAATTTCAACAAGAGTTTGGCAATAAGCATCACCAAATGCCATTGGATTGCTCCAAGGTAGGGGGGCTGGAGCTAAGTATCTTTTTGGACAGATCGTCTGTTGAGGTTTTTATAAATGAAGGGCTTTGGGTGATGACCGACCAAGTTTTCCCAACCGCGCCTTATACCATCTTGATCATATCCAATGGGCAAAGTGGGCAAGACATTTTATTGGAAGGCATAGAAACCATGCAAACCATTTGGTGAATTTTTGATGACAGGAAATAAAAAGGGCATCTTAAAAAAAGACACCCTTTAGAGAGACTACATTATACTGATTGGGAATTTTTATGAATGGTGTTTAGTATAGCTTAACTGATATAATTGTATAGGTTGCTGATAAGGGAAACTACTGAAATGGCAATGACAACATACCAGAAAAGGTAACCCAGTTTTACTTCTACAGTGTTCATTTTGCAATAGTGTTTGTTCTTGGTTGAGATGTTCTGTCACCGAAATTACTAAAAGCATGGTCCTGTTAATCCACAATTTTATTTATGGCAGTAAATGGGATATAATTGGTACAAATTGTTTTGTAAATGGCAGAAACCACATTATTTAAATGTGCGTCCGGAGAAGGAATAGTGGGCCTTATGTTTTTTATTTCACTAAAAATCAAATAGTTGGTGTGATTTTTGGCGGGGAGGCCCCATATAAAAAAGGAATGGGACCATAAGCATGCTTGCTCACGGCCCCATTCCTTCCTTTGCGGAAACCTTGCTCTACACTAGAGGGGTCCCTTTAAGGCGTTTTTCAATCTTTTGTTTTTTCAGGGTCAAATTTTTCATCACTTCCATCAATTTGGAATCTTTTGTCTTTTTATAGATTTCATTGATGGAAAGTATAAGCTGTTTGGCTTCCCTTGAAGCTTCAACCCTATCGCTGGTAGACATGTGGCTCAGAGGTCTGCTTTCAAACTCTTGGGCCTTTGTAAGTAACTCTTGAGTCATTTTTGTTTAAAATTAATCTGAATTGGCTAAATATAAGGGTTTGTTTTATAGTTTGTGCTTATAATGCCATTCGATTTTTGTATTTATGAAAACCTTAAGAGAAAAAAGTCGTTTTAACTTTTTTTTCTAGGTTTCAAAAACGTGGACGGGTGAAAAACAGCCCTTTAAAGTCACTTGGCCTGAGTCTAGGTAGGCGCCAAGCGCTCCGGTCTTCTACGGATTTTGGAACTCCACCCCTTCTATTTTCACCACCACAGGGTTGGGCCACGTCTGGTCGTTGTAGAGGCGTTGCGAACGCATCACGCTTATGGTAAGGCCCCCTTCCGTGGACAAGATCTTGGGTGATGGGTCCGTGTTCGGGGCGTACTCCAACACCTTTCCATTCTGTCCCAAAACGCTGATCTTGGTATTGGGCCCCGCTTTTACGGAATTTAGGGTAAACGCCTTTCGTTTTCCAAAGGGCATGGCCTCTTTGGTGATAAAGGCATAAACGGTATTCTGGTTCTTCTTTTTGGTGAACCAGATGTTCCCTTCGCGGATCACGCCCCAAGATTCCACCTCATGGATGGACTCCCCGTTCACAAACTGCCAAAGGGCCACTTCGCGAAGGCGTTCTTCCTGCTCAATGGGCAATGAGCCATCCGGTTTGGGCCCCACGTTCAGCAACCAGTTGCCGCCTTTTGCCCTGATCTCAATAAGTTGCTCAATAATATCCTTGCCACTTTTATAGGTCTCGTTGGTGGGTTTGTACTGCCATTGGGTACCCATGGTGTAGCAGGCCTCCCAAGGGGCGGGCATGGGTTCGTTGGGCGTGTTCTGTTCCGGGGTGTGCATTACGCCGCGGGTCACCACGATGTCCGGGTCCATGGACCAGGCCACCTTGGCCAGTTCGGTCTCGGCATATTGCTCCATGCCGTCCAGAAAGATCAGGTCTACCTTTCCGTAGTTCTTCAACAGTTCGCGCAACTGCTTTTTTGCAAAAGCGTTGAGTTCCGGGTTGCCGGAAGCCTTGGCCTTGGGATCTACCCTACTGATGGTAACGCCCTGCTCATATAAAAAGTGGAAATCGTCCGGGGAAAAGTATACTCCAATGGCAATGCCTTCTTTTCGGAACGCGTCGAACACCTCGCGGGTGGCGTCCCGCCCAAAGGGCGTGTTCATGATGTTGTAGTCCGTGGTCTTGGTATCGTACATACAGAAGCCGTTATGGTGCTTGGTGGTGAACATCACGTACCGCATCCCGGCCAGTTTGGCCAGTTTGGCCCAATTTTCGGGGTCAAATGCCTTGGGGTTGAAGGTCTTTGGTAGCTCTTCAAAATAGCGTTTGGTGTAATCTTCCGATGCGCCGACCAGCGAGTGGCTGATCACGGAGCCCAGTTCCACATCCACACTCCAATGGATGAACATGCCAAAACCTTGCTCGGAAAACCAAGCTTCCCTTTCCGGTTTGTTCAGGTTAAGGACTTCTTCTTGGGCGTGTAGGGAAACAGGCAGCATCAACAATATACAGCCTAAGATCTGGATAAAACGGGTTGTAACGTATTTCATTTGGGTATTAAGGTTTGGTATGGGCCCCTAAGATACGACTTGAAAGGAAACGAAAGAAACTAAACTTACCTATTGATTTTATGGGTCATCCGCAACAAGGGGCACAGCATTGGTTGCGCACCAAGAAGCCTTGGTACACATGGGTAACCTGTAGCCGTAGAAAAGGGTCCGGGGGATCTATGAAAAAGGAGAGCTGCAGTTTATCATGGTCCACGTACCAACTGCCTTGGTGCAGGGGGCGGGGCAGCTGCAGCATTTGGCCCTCATGGGGCCCTTGGGCGTGGGGCATGGCAAATTGAAAGGAGAAGGGAAACACCATATAGTCCAGCACCGTTATTTGGGCCACGCCCTCTTGTGGGGTTTTCTGGAGGATCACATGGCCCTGCGGCCTATGCACCTGTTGCAGCAATTGCCCGTTTTGGTGGTTGCCTATTTCCAAGTTGGCAAAGCTAAGGTACAAGGGTGCAGGAGAGTTTTGGTGGAGAAAGCGGTCAAAGGTGGATAAAATGGAAAGTGTTGGCATAATGGATTGTTAGATTTTGGGATTCTCTATATTCAAAAATAGTAAAAAGGTTGTAAATAACCCATTGTATACAATTCGTTGTATAAAACTTCTTGTATGCATTTTTGATATATGTCGAAACGTGAACGAAAAAAAGAAATCCCAGCCTTTTGTGTTGAATTTGGGAAACACCTCAGAGCACTTAGGGTTGAAAATGATTTGAGTATTGAAGAAATTGCCTTCAAGGCAGGCATAGATGCTCAGAACCTACGGAAATATGAATTGGGTAAGCAAGAAATGAAAATTTCCATGTTGAAAAGATTAGCGGATGCTTTTGGAATAACGACTTCGGAATTGTTGGCTTTTGATGAAGATAAAAAGTAACAGACAATTTGCTACTAAGCAGAATGATTTGACAAAAGAAGAAGAACAGTATCTCTTGAAATTTGGTGCGCGGATACGGCACTTACGCAAAGAAAAAGGAATGACCCAAGCGGATTTGGTTTTTGAGGCCAAGGTCCATGGAAACATGATAGGCAGAATTGAGCGCGGTGAGCGGGCGGCCAATCTTCTTCAACTCCACAAAATTGCCAAAGCTCTTGAAATTAGTATGGAAGAGCTTTTTGATCTTGGAAAATAAGCTAGACTGATTATCAAGGTATTTATGCTTATTTTGGGGGTATATAGATGTATTTATATCCATATAAACAAGTTGGCTGCAATATTATCAAAACTATATGACAGAAGAAAAACAAACTGAACAAGAGCCTAAAACAAAAGGAAAAACAAATTGGAAACCAACTGTAATCTCAATTTTAATTGGTATAGCAGTAACTGTGGGGGCTACTTGGTATACAGTTGAAATAAATAGGCAAGAAGCGGTTCAAGCAGAGAGTGAAAGACTAGACAAAGTAAAAGAAAACTTAGTTTCTATAATCGAAGAGCATATAGTAAATAAGGATAGTATAGATTTAGAAAGTTTTAGTCGATTAGTTAATAATAGGACTAGAGAAGAAAAATTATATACTCGCCCTTCTGTATATAACTTAATAACTCAAGCGGAATATAATATACAAAACAGTAAACACTTAAGTTTTGATAAGAAACTAGAGTATTCAAAGATTATTTCCTCTTTGTACGAAGATTTTAAAACAGACACATTAAACTATAAGTTCTCTGAAAGTAGATTCCCAGAAGAGGCAATCAAAATAATTTCTTTATTCAATGAAACTAATAAGTCAGAAGGAAAAAAAATGCTTCTGAGCTACAGTCAAAAATATGAACAGGAAATTTCAAGTCTTCAAAAAGCACAATTAAAAAAGGAATCATTTATTGACAGTCTTTTACGTTCACCAACAAATCTTGTATTCCTAATTATTGGGTATCTTATTCTAACCACTTTACTTATGTACTATTTGAGAGCGAGAAGAAAGAAATTAAAACATTATGAAATTCTTAAAGAGAAAACATATTTTGAACGTGAAAAGATAAAAGCTGAGATTGTCCATTTAATGGATTTAATGAATAAAGAAAAACTTCCTAAAGAAGACAGAAAAGATATTGAACAAAGGATTGATTATCTTTTTGAAAAACTTGATTCGTTAGAAAAATACTACAGCCAACACGGTGTATAAGTAATAGCGGTTTAAGTGACAAAACGAAAGACAAAACATAAATCAAAGGTCTGTGCTAAACTGAAAAGTTAGTGTATGAAATCCCTAACTGTTCATAGCCGAGACCGTTATAGATAATCCAAAAATCAATGTACAAAACCCTACTTATACTTTTTCTATTTAGCACTTATAGTTTTGGACAGGAATTCAAAAAAGTTGTATCCAAGAATAAACATTCTGATGAAATCATTGCGATTGCGACAAATGATGAATTCTTTGCAACGTGCAGCTACGATAAATCGTTAATAGTTTGGGACTATCATGGTAAGGTCGTTTTCAAATATAAACTAGCTGACGGAAAAATAAATTCAATGTCGTTTATGAAAAATTCCAACTCACTTCTAGTTGGACTTACGATAAAAGACAACTCTGAAATTAAAAGCCACATAATTAAGTGTCTGGATATTTCTGGTTCATTAAAGTTTGAACTAGTGGACACCTCATTGACTCAAGAGCAAGTTGATACTTATTATGAACAAAACACAACTAGTGTTCAAAATGCAATAAGTTACGTAAGTGATAAATTCCCGGAATTAAATATTAAAAAAGAAATAGGAACTCCACAAACTAAATATAAGTTATCTCATTTTGACCTAGTTCAGGATATCGAGGTTTCTCCAAACAACACAAGTATCGCTTCCGTTGACAAATTTAATATTCTAAAAATTTGGGATACGAGTGGAAAAATTATTAACTCTTACCAAATCATCAACAATAAAAAGGATACAGAATTATATTACCTATCAGATTCCACACTCTTTATAACACCAAACCTAATTCTCGATTTGGAAACTTTAAATATCAAAAGTATTAGTGGATTTGAAAAATATTCAAGTATTCCATTCGGAGATATGATCTATTTCTATTTTGATTATAATAATGAGAGTAGACCAGAAAAACTCTATAATATCAAAACTTCTAGACTAAAAGAATTTGACAATAAAAAGTACTACACCCTTTTTGCTTCGAAATCAAATGATAAACTTGCTCTTCTAGGTGTTAACGGACTTGTCAGCGTGATTAACAAAGACGGTGAACTACTCTCCACTTTTGGTAAAGACAGAAACGAGTTAACTACATTTCGAGGTGAAAAGTTTAAGCTGTTTAGTAAAATATGTAAAATTGGATTTTCACCAAATGGACAATATATTATTTCTGGTGATGAAGCTGGAAAAGTAATTATTTGGGGTATTAAATAGAGCCTATACACAACAATGCCAATGATCGGTTTTATTCCTGTTTTGGGGGTGTAGGGGTGTGTTTTACGTTTCTATGAACGAGTTACCAGCAAACAGAGAAATCTACCATATGAAAAAAACCATACTTATAGTATTAATCGGAATTCTGTTTTCTTGTAATGTAAAGTCAAGTAAAGAAAAAGCTTCAATGCAAGAAAGTCTAGCTGTTGCAGACTCGTTAACAATAGAACTCAACAAAATCTATAAGCAAGGTCATATAAATGGATTGTCGGTGTCTATTGTAAATGAGCATAAAACCCTTTATCAAAACGGCTTTGGTTTTTCAGATATTAAGGCAAAAAAAGCATATACTGAAAACACAATTCAAAATATTGCTTCAATATCAAAAACTTTGTTAGGTGTTTCACTGCTTAAGGCACAGGAAATGGGAAAGTTAAATCTTAATGACCCAATAGAGAAATATCTACCTTTTAAAGTTAAAAATCCCTATCATCCCGAATTACCAATAACCATCAATCATTTAGCTACCCATACTTCTACAATAAAAGACACTGAATTTTACGACAAAAGTTATGTTCTAAAAGATGATTTTGGCAAGCTGGATATTGATATTCCAATGAAAGAATTTTTGAAGGATATTCTGACCACAGATGGAAAACTTTACAAGAAAGATGGCTTTCTAAAAAATAAGCCCGGAGAACTTTTTGAATACACTAACATTGGCGCAACTTTAGCTGCAATCGTCTTAGAAATGGCTACTGGCGAAAAATATGATGACTTTACAACCAAATACATTTTAAAGCCTTACAAAATGTCGAATTCTGGTTGGTCTTTCGATGCAATTGACGTATCAAAGTATTCCATGCTTTATAAAACAGACCAAACAGAATACCCTCGTTACAAACTAATTACTTATCCAGATGGTGGGTTTATTACTTCTGCAAATGACCTGAGTTTATTTCTTTCAGAATTGATTAGAGGTTACTCTGGAAGTGGAAGCTTACTCAGTGCAGAAAGTTATAAAACACTGTTTAAGGAACAATTAGGAGAAGATAATTTTATTGATAGAGGTGCAAGGGACTACTCTGATGAGTACAATACAGGAATATTTATGGGATTTACACCAAATGGGCATATTGGTCATACAGGTGGAGACCCAGGTGTATCGACATTTATGTTTTTTAACCCGAAAACCAAGTTAGGGCGAATTTTAATTGTGAATACTGATTTAGAAGAAGAAGGGTGGCAACAGTTTATTGATATTTGGAATAAATTAGATGGGTTTTCGGCACGTTTAAAATAATGCCAGCGCACAACAATGGCCATAATTCATTGCCCTGCTCTTGCAAGACGGCATCTTGTAGCATGGTGCCTCCGGGTATTGCTATGCAATGATTGGTTTTATTCTTATTTTGGAGGTGTGGGGTGTGTTTTGCGTTTGTATGAACAAGTCGTGGTCAATATTGAAAAATCACCTCAAAAATCAATGAGAATACGTTTTGTAATAGTGGTTCTTTTTTGCTCAACAGCTTTTGCTTGCGGAGAAAATGAAGACGACCGATTTATTTTCTTTCTTCACAACCGGTTTTTAGAAGAACATGAACTGGACGAATCGCACCCAGAATTCGGACGGACCGAATACAAAGAAATCTTGGCGGAATTTGAAAAAAGCGGACTGAAAGTCATCAGCGAAAAAAGAAACGGAAATGTGAACGCCCGTGACTATGCCGTTGGAATTGTAAACCAAATAGACAGTCTGACGGAAAATGGAATCGAACCCAGCAAAATAACCATAGTCGGAACTTCAAAAGGTGGGTATATTGCCCAATACGTTTCTACTTTGGCAAACAATCCTGAACTGAACTTTGTGTTCGTAGCGAGTTTTAGAAATAACGATCTGGAAAATATTCCCGAAATCAACTTTTGTGGAAACATTTTGACCATTTACGAAAAAACCGATCCTTTTGGAGTATCCGCAATCCGAAGAAAAGAAAACTCGACCTGTGAAATAAAGAACTTTAAAGAAGTTGAACTGAATACAGGAATGGGACACGGATTTTTGTTCAAACCACTAGAAGAATGGATCGGGCCAACCATAAAATGGGCAAATGGAGATTATGGGCTGGAATAAAAAATCGTGGCAACATTGTATAATCGCAATTAGGCAGTTCTTAATACCCGCTGTCACAAAATGGCATCTTGTAGCATGGCGCCTCTGGGTATTGCTTCGCAATAATCGGTTTTATTCCTATTTTGGAGGTGTAGGGATGTGATTTACTTTTCTATATGCAGGTTGTGTGTCATTTCCAGAATACCAAAAACAAATATGAGAGCAGTAGTTTATGAAAAATATGGTCCGCCAGAAGTCCTTACATTAAAGGATATGGAAAGGCCGAAACCGAAAGATGATGAGATCCTGGTAAAAATACATGCAGCCACGGTTACTTCCGGGGATGTTAGACTTCGCAGTTCTGATTTCCCGCCTTTATTCTGGCTTCCGGCCAGGTTGATTTTTGGACTTTTTAAACCCAAAAAGAAAATTTTGGGACATGAATTGGCCGGAATAGTGGAAGAAACAGGGAAAAGTGTTACTAAATTCAATGTTGGCGATAGCGTATTCGGCACCACTACAATGCTAAGTTCAGGGTCGTATGCCGAATATATTTGCCTTCCCCAAAAGTGGAAACATGGCGTTGTTGCATTGAAACCGGAAAACTTGACCTACCAAGAAGCGGCGGCATTACCGATAGGAGCAATGACGGCAATGTACCTTTTGGAGAAAGCCAATTTAAAAAAAGGCCAAACCGTGTTGATCTATGGTGCTTCTGGAAGTGTTGGAAGCTACGCTGTACAAATTGCCCATAATAAAGGAACAAGCGTAAAAGGGGTGTGCAGTACTTCGAATTTTGAAATGGTAAAATCATTGGGAGCTGATAGCCTTATGGATTATAAGAAAGAGGATTATTCTGAAGGCAGTGAGAAGTTTGATGTGATTTTTGATGCGGTTGGAAAAACTACAAAAGCGAGGGCAAATAAAGTTTTAAAAACCGGAGGTGCTTTCGTTTCGGTTAAAATGTTGACAAAAGAGAAGGATGAACACCTTAAGTTGATAAAAAATATGGCTGAAAACGGAGCATTAAAGCCTTTTATTGACAAATCCTTTAAACTTGATGAAATAGTAAAAGCCCACGAATATGTTGACACTGGAAGAAAAAGGGGAAATGTTATAATTGATTTATTAAAATAAACGAAAACACAAATGGCCATACATAATTTATAGTGTGCAAAAAACTATGGGCGAGAGTGTTGTGTGGCGTTTCCTGTTTTATGTAACAATTATGGTGTGCTTTCGTCATGATTCTATACTTACCAAGTAACCATGAAAGTTCAATCCTTCTTTAGTGCTAGTTTTAGTCCATCTTCAAAGTATAAAGGCGTTTGGCCAATTAAAGTGTATGTCTTAAAATTATTTTTCTTTCTCATGTTTTTCTTTGCGGCCAAAGATGCATGGACAGAATTAATAACACACAATGGACCTTGGGAAGCTGAAATAGCTATTGCCTGGTGCTCTATTGCAGCTTACACAACCTTATCGGGTTTAGGAATATTCCACACTTTAAAAATGCTGCCGATCATGCTCTTTATGTTTTTATATAAAGGACTTTGGCTTGGTTTTGTTGCATATCCTTTATGGAAAAATGGGGAACTGGCGGGTAGTGAAGCCGAAGATTGGGTGCAAATTTTCATGCTTATTGTAATTCCAATTATTTTCACTCCGTGGAAGTATGTCTTTAAAACATACGTTCTAGGCAAGGACTGAATAAAGCAGTGGGCAACACCGACTATAAGAAATTGCAAGTACACAAAAACCCATAGCCCAGCCGTTGGCAACAACGGCTTATAAATACTTCATTTAGGATCATGTGATTTGGTATGGGCCCCTGAGATACGCACTTAAAAGGAAGCGAAAGAAACTAAACCTACAATTGGTTTTTTGGGTTACCCGCAACATGGGGCACAACATTGGTTGCGTACCAGTATGCCTTGGTACACATGGGTCACCTGCAGCCGTAGAAAGGGGTCCGGGGGATCTATGAAAAAGGAAAGCTGCAGTTTATCATGGTCCACAAACCAGCTGCCTTGGTGCAGGGGGCGGGGCAGATGCAGCATTTGGCCCTCATGGGGCCCTTGGGCGTGGGGCATGGCAAATTGAAAGGAGAAGGGGAACACCATATAGTCCAGCACCGTTATTTGGGCCATGCCCTCTTGTGGCGTTTTCTGGAGGATCAGATGGCCCTGTGGCCTATGCACCTGTTGCAGCAATTGCCCCTTTTGGTGGTTTTGGATCTCCAAGCTGGCAAAGCTAAGGTGCAAGGGGGCGTGGGAGTTTTGTTGGAGAAAATCATTAATGGTTTGTAGGGGGCTTGGATTTGGTTTTTTCAACATGAGAATAGGTTAAGATGGCATTTAAAGATATGATATTTTTTGACTTTACCACTATATATAGGGAAGATTTATTTCTATATATAGTGCAACTTGAAGCATGCGAAATAAATTAAGCCGCGAAGAGAAGTTGTTTATACGGGATTTTGGAATGAATCTGAGAACTCTACGTGAAGAGCGGAATTTATCGCAGACCAAATTGGAGGCCATAGCCGGATTGTCCAAAAATCAAGTGTGGCGTATTGAAAATGGCGAAGTGAACACTACGATATCCAATTTGACATTACTTGCCAAAGCATTGGAAGTAGACATTGCACAGCTTTTTGAGTTTAAGGATTGATTTGGATAATACGCTAGGCTGATTATCAGGGTATTTATGCTTATTTTGGGGGTATATAGATGTATTTTATATCCATATAAACAAGTAATGTGCAAGTTCGCACCTAATCCTACTCAATTGAATGAACACAAAAAAAATAGTCCTTAAAAAATCCCCTCCTCTAGAATTCCTCTTTAATGAAAAATCTTTCCAAGTTACAAATGGGGCAGATTCAGACACTCAAGGCATCTATCAATATGATGATTTAAAGTCGATTGAGTATGACAAAGAAAAAACCAATTGGCTATTGACAGTCTTAAGTTATATTGTTGAACTTGTCGCTGGTGTAGGCGGGGGAAGTACTTACAAAAGTAAAAAGAGACTTACAATTAATCTTAGCGACAAGAAAATAATGCTGGATTTATTAGACTGTGAACAAAAAACAATTGATGAATTGATTGTAAAACTTGAAAGAGTAATTAAAACCAGCACATAACAATGGCTATAATCCATTGCTCTACCTCTGCAAGATTAAAACAACGCCAATGAACGGTTTTATTCCTATTTTGTGGGTGTGGGGGTGTGTTCCATATAAACAAGTTGTAAAACATTTTGAAAAAAGGAATAGTAATCATATCGGTATTAATAGGATTTATCTCATTTGGACAAGATGTAATAATAGAAAATGACACTCTGATTCTATGGACAAAAGAACGCCCTTTATCATGGAAAGACTTTAATGGTAAGTCAAAAACACCAAAGAATCACTCCGGTATACATACAGCTGTGGAAACTGCGACTGGCCCGATTTTTATTCATAAAATGGATAAGAATGGAAATGTGGTTCCATATCCACTAAATTATTTCTACAAATCCCTCTCATGGACTATTTCTAATGATTCCCTTTTATTGGTTCATGAGCAATTACACTTTGATATTAAGGAGTTATATATTAGAAAATTGAGGAAGGGATATGAAGAATTAGTTAAAAAAAATGTCTATGAAAATTCAGCTTACAGTAATTTATCTGAAAAAATATTAGAAAGATGTTCGACGGTACAAAATGAATATGACAAAGAGGTTCGCTTCAATAAAACAGAACAAATGGAATGGCGAAAACAAATAGATAAGGGACTAGAAGAATTGAAAGAGTATGAATACTACCCTGAATAAAAAAACGTTTTACAACACCGTTTGTAGCTCATTGTTCTACTCCTGTGTATGGCATCTTGTGGTATGGTGCCACTGGGTATTGCTATGCAACGATCGGTTTTATTCCTATTTTGGGTGTATAGAGATGTATTTTACATCCATATAAACAAGTTGGGCACAATATGAAAATGAACGATAAGACAAGTAACATTCTATATTACAGCGGACTGATTTTACTCGCAATCGGAGCTTTTGGATTGACTTTTGCTGCGTTCTTTGCAATAATTGGACTACCAGTTTTTGTAATCGGAGTTATTTTGGTTTTAGTTTCTTTAAAAAAGACTTGGAAACAAAGATTAATTCCAATCGGAATTTTTATTGTTGCTATTATCGCCTTTTGGCCAATTTGGAGAGGAATAAATACTGTCGGACCAGAAGTCTTTTTAATCCCAGAAAATTATCGTGGACGTGTAAATATTATTTACAAAGAAGGTTCAGGAATAAAACTTGAGAAAACCAAAGAAGGACTAGTTTACGAAATTCCAAATGACGGAATATTAATTCTTGATAAAGAGCAGAAATATGGTTTTATCGACCACAAATATTATTTAGTTAATCAAAGTGGCGAACGGACTGAATTACCAAAAATGGATGTTCGAGATTTTAATGAAGAATGGACTTTGGAGAAAAACCCTAACGAACCACCAAGAGACAAACTTGGTGTTTTTCATTGGGGAAGAACAGGAAGTATGGGAAAAATGATAGACGAAAACGGAGAAGTTTCTAATGAGGATGACCTTTATACTTTCAGCGAGTTTTACGTTTCGACCTACAACGATTTAACAGAAAAATTCAACTTTAAGTACGAGCGAAAATTTGACTCAATAAGAGATAATAAAATAGAAAAAAGTAAAATAAATACTGTGCCCAACAATGGCTATAAGTAATTGCTTGTTCTCGCCTACTTCTGAAAATCCTCGCGGATTTTCAGTTTGGTGTGTACTTGCAAAGTTAATCACTAAACCACGCAACTACTCATAGCCGAGACCGTTCCGTCACTTCAACAAACAGATTGCATAAATGAACTACCAGACCTACAAGCCACATAAAGACTTGGAGTCCATAGTCAAATTTTATTGGACCTTGGAGGTGCCTTTTGACCCAAACAACCAAAAGCAAAAAATTATTCCTGACGGCTGTATAGAAATGACTTTCAATTTTGGTGATAAGATCAGAAGATATACTTCGGAAAATGACTTTATCCTTCACCCCAATGTAATGCTAATGGGACAGCGGACAAAATCATATTTCATTTTGCCTGTTGGTAACGTTGACACGTTTGCCATATGCTTCTATCCTATTGGATTTGTAAACTTCGTAGAGACACCACTTGAAAACTTGGTTGACAAGGAAACACCCATTTCAGAACTTTTTGGACAAGAAGAAGCCTCTGAACTGGAGCAACAAATGATGGATGCAACCGACACACAACATCGGATTACTATTGTTGAACGCTTTCTGCTAAAGCAGCTCAACAAAAAGAATACGGTCAGTACTATCGTGAAATCAACCGTTGATGCCCTGCTCAAAACAAACGGAGCGACTCCCATAAATGCTATTTTAAAAGAAGACATTTCAAAAAGAAGACAGCTTGAAAGGCATTTTAGAAAACAAATCGGTATTAGTCCCAAGCAGCTGGGCAAGGCCATTAGACTGCAAGCGACTTTGCATTTGTTGCTCAACAAAAAATCAGAAACATTGACGGAGATTGCTTACGAAAGTGACTATTTTGACCAAAACCATTTCATAAAAGATTTTAAAGACTTGGTTGGGATCACCCCAAAGGAGTTTTTGGACAATGAACATATGGCCCTATCCGCACTTTTCTACAAATAAGTCTGTGGTGTCGTATTTCTACTATTTTGCCTTCTTGCCCACATTTACTTTTGCTCTTGCATAATAACTAACACGCCAATGGCAGTCAAAGGAATATTTTTAGCTTCGATGGTCTCTGCACTATGCCTTATTTCGTGCAATACAAATTCAAAAGTAAATGATATGAAAAGTTATATTTCAATGTTTGAGATTCCGGCAACGGATATTTCGCGGGCTATTAATTTTTATGAAGCTCTGTTGGACATCAACATAGAAAAAATGGATGTTGATGGTATGCAAATGGGAATATTGCCCTATGAAGGACAAATGGTGACAGGCGTCATAATCCAAGCAGACGGATATAAACCATCGGCAGATGGAGTGACCCTGTACTTGGATGCCGGGGAAAATCTCCAAGTGGTATTGGATAGGGTAGAGAAAAATGGCGGGCAAACGATAGTCCCTAAAACAGCCCACGCGGACCAAAGCGGATACTTTGCCCTTTTTATTGACTCTGAAGGAAACAGGATGGCTCTTAATGCTCCAAACTGACAGGAAAATAAAAGAGCGAACGCACAAAATCGATAACGGTTTGGGGGCAACCCAAGCCGTTTTTTTATTGAACGGGGTATTTTGCTAAACTAGAGGTAATGTTAATCCGCCTGCTTTTATGCTTTACCTTTGGTAACAAGCTAGAAAAAGAATACATAAAAATGAAAAGAATAGGATTGGTGGGTGGAATAAGTTGGACGTCGACCTTGGACTACTACACATATATAAATCAAAGCATCAACGAAAGATTGGGAGGACTAAACTCAGCTGAATGTATACTGTATTCCCTCAATTTTGCCGATATCCAAGATAGGGGATGGACAAACTCCTACGACCTTATTTTCAAGGCCTGTAATAGTTTGATCTTGAATAAGGTTGATTGCATTGTCCTGTGCGCCAATACGGCCCACTTGTTTGCTGACGAGATCCAATCGAAAATTGATGTTCCCATTATCCATATTGCATCTGCCACAGCCGAAGAAATACGAAAACAAGGACTGCAAAAAGTAGGACTATTGGGTACAAAATTTACCATGGAAATGGATTTTTACCGGAATAAACTGGAGGAATATACAATTGAAACCCTCATCCCATCAGACAAAGGAGATATTGAGGAAATCCAAAATATTGTAAAGAATGAACTTGGAAAAGGAATAATAAGCGGGGAATCGAAATTGAAATTTATACGGTATGCGAATGAATTAATGAAAAGAGGGGCCGAAGGAATTATTTTAGGATGTACCGAGATACCCATGCTCATTGATCAGAATGATTTTGACTTTCCCGTATTCGATACAACAAAAATCCATGTTGAAAGCATTGTAAATTTTGCCCTGAACAAATAAAATCCGTTGGGAACAACAAATCTTAGGTTTGGTGCAGGGCACCAAGACGCACACTTAAAAGGAAGCGAAAGAAACTAAACCTACAATTGGTTTTTTGGGTTACCCGCAACATGGAGCACAGCAACGGTTGCGCACCAGTATGCCTTGGTACACGTGGGTTACCTGTAGCCGTAGAAAAGGGTCAGGGGGATCTATGAAAAAGGAGAGCTGCAGTTTATCATGGTCCACGTACCAGCTGCCTTGGTGCAGGGGGCGGGGCAGCTGCAGCATTTGGCCCTCATGGGGCCCTTGGGCATGGGGCATGGCAAATTGGAAGGAGAAGGGAAACACCATATAGTCCAGCACCGTTATTTGGGCCACGCCCTCTTGTGGGGTTTTCTGGAGGATCACATGGCCCTGCGGCCTGTGCACCCGTTGCAGCAATTGCCCGTTTTGGTGGTTCTGGATTTCCAAGCTGGCAAAGCTAAGGTGCAAGGGGACAGGGGAGTTCTGGTGGAGAAAATCATTAATGGTTTGTAGGGGGCTTGGATTTGGCTTCCGCCAGTTTTTAGATAAAAATTCTGAATGTTCCATGATTATAAAGTTGACATATGTGTTTACCCTTTCAGCGAATATAGAAACTAATATTGACATCTATGTCAATAACCGACGAAATATTGATTGCCTACCAAAAGAAATTAGGTCAACGCATTAAAGAGGTCAGAGAGGGTAAGGAATTATCTCAATTGGATGTAGCTTCTATTTGTGATTATGATAAGACTACCATATCAAGAATAGAGAATGGAAGAACCAATATAACTTTAAAAACATTGGTGACTTTGGCTCTGGCAATGGAAGTTGATATTTCCAAGCTTTTTGAGTTTAAGGATTGATCTTGGAAAATGAGCTATGCTGATTATCAAGCTATCTATGCTTATTTTGGGGGTGTAGAAATGTATTAACATCTCTATAAATGAGTTGTTGTAAATTTTGAAAAGGCTTCGCATATTTGAAAAGCACGTTTAATACATTAATAGATGAGGCTCAGTTTACTAGAGAAATTCTTGGAACTGGCGTAAATCGCATTGGAAAAGCTAACTATGCTCAAAAGGGAATTTATTTTGATGCATTTACGGGACTATCAACAGGACTTGAAAGGATAGGAAAGTTGTGCCTGATTTTGGATTTCTATATATCCAATAATGGTACTTTTCCTAATGATAGTTTTGTTCGAAAGAATTTCGGTCACGACTTAGTGAAAATATACTCACAATCACAAGTTTTCGTTAAGGAACGAAATATTAAATTCGAATTTCAAGACAAAATTGATGACCCAATCCAAATCGAAATATTGAATATCTTATCAAGCTTTGCTAAAGGAGACAGATATTCTAACATAAATATTCTTGTTAAAGGTAACCACCAAAGCGACCCCACTAAGGATTGGTATGAAAAAGTAGACAAAAAACTATTCGAACAAAGAGTTACAGAAAAGAAGAAAAAAGAAATAATATTCAATGCAAAGAAAATACAGGAATTATTTGGGCATGTAGTATCTGTAAGGTTTCAAGGTGAATCTGGAGAGGAGATTAATGATTTGGCTAAATCTAGTTTTTTGACTGGAATGACGGATTCCATAGCAAAATATAGAAGACTCTATGTTTTACAAATAATACGATATTGGGTTGAAATAATCAGGAGTTTGCAATATTCTGCTCAGGAATTGAGTTTCAAAGAAATTCCTTGGTTTACTGAGATATTTTCGATCTTCTTTAATGAAGATTCCTTCTTTTTACGACGCAAAACATTTGATAAAAACTAAAGTCAACAACGGTTACATTTGTTGTCGGTTTTTTTGTGGCACCTCCATACCCATATCATTAAAATTCGATATAGCAATTTTGTTATATAACATTTTTGTTATAATTTTGTTTGGTGAAATCAAGTCAATTGATTAAGATAGTGGAAAGTGATGGTTGGAAATTGGTCAGGACCAAAGGAAGCCACCACCATTTTAAACACCCAAGGAAAAAAGGGCTTGTAACCATACCGCATCCAAAGAAGGATGTTCCCTTGGGGACAGTGAAATCTATCTTAAAACAGGCCGGAATCGAATAAAATTCCGGGGTTGGTTTGCAAGGCATCAATAGAAACAAGAGAAATGGCATTAGTAAAAGTGTTTGTGGAGAAAGCAGGCGATGGAACGTATTGGGGCACTACCCAAAATCTTCCCGGCGTTGTATCTGCCTATGGCAATACTTTAGAAGAATTGAAAAAGAACATTAAAGTTGCGGTAGATGATTATGTTGAAACTGCCGTGGAATTGGAAGAGGATTGGATAGATGAAGTTGTACCCATCAATGGATACGAGTTTAAAATGAATATTGAATCTTTCTTTTACCTTGTTCCGCAGGTAAAAATCACCGCAATAGCAAGGCGGGCAAAAATAAACCCTTCTTTAATGCGCCAATATGCAACGGGTAGGGCTACCGTTTCCGAGGAGCGTCTTAAATTGATTCAAGGAACCATTCATGAGTTGGGAAAGGAACTTCAGTCAGTTACTTTTTAATCTAGACGCAAAAATCACTTCGATTCCGTTTTGTCCCAAAACAAAAGCCCATCCAATTTGGATGGGCTTTTTGTAGTTGCCACTTTGTGGTACCTCCAGGAATCGAACCAGGGACACACGGATTTTCAGTCCGTTGCTCTACCAACTGAGCTAAGGTACCATGCCGTTAAGCGGGTGCAAATATAATTTCAAAATTAGGATTTACAAACAAAATCTGGAAAAAGGCGGTGGTTTTTTTTCAATTCTCGATCTTTGTGTCATGAATTTGGTCGTGGATGTAGGCAATACCTTGGTGAAATATGCTGTTTTTGAAAACGGTAGGATGCTGTATGACCAAAGTTCAGGGTCTGGCCTGTTCCTTTCCCAGATCAAGGAGCTTTTTGAACAATACCCCAGAATTGGGCACGCACTGATCAGTTCGGTAGGGAAAATGGACAAAAAGGAGCATGATGTGCTGTCCCTTTTTTGCAAGGTGCATGTGCTTTCCAACAGTTCAAAGGTGCCTTTTAAAAACAGCTACGCCACGCCCCAGACCCTTGGGGTGGACAGGTTGGCCTTGGCCACCGCGGCTTTTTATCGCAACCCCCGGGGCAACACCCTGGTGATCGATGCCGGTACCTGCATTACCTATGATATGGTGAACAATGCGGGAGAGTATGTGGGAGGCGCCATTTCGCCTGGCGTACGGATGCGCTACCGTGCCATGCACGAGCAAACCGCGGGATTGCCCTTGCTGGAACCGGAAGAGGTTTTGGACTTTATTGGCAATTCTACCCATACTTCCATGCACAGTGGCGTGATCAACGGGGTGTCCCGTGAGGTAGATGGTATAATAGACCAGTATGGTGCCCGCTTTGAACATTTAACAGTTATTTTAACAGGCGGTGACTCCCATTTTTTTGCCAAAAGGCTAAAAAACACCATATTTGCGAACCCTAAATTTCTCTTGGAGGGACTAAATTACTTGCTGGAATACAACAAAAGCTAGATGGTTAGGAAATTTTTGATCGCTTTTTTTTGCGTGGTTGCCCATGGCATTTTTGCGCAAAACGGTACAATATCACCGTACTCATACTTTGGAATAGGAGACCTAAGGAACAATGGGACGGTAGATAACCAAATGATGGGAGGAGTTAGCATGTATGCGGACAGCATCCACATAAACCTAACCAATCCGGCAGCATATTCAAAGCTGAAACTTACTGCGTATACCGCGGGGATTTCCCATACCGAGTTCAGGCTCAAGGACTGGTCCGAACAACAAAATACTTCCGTTACCAACTTGGATTATTTGGCAATTGGTTTTCCACTGGCCAAAAATATGGGGATGGGCTTTGGGTTGATGCCACTTTCTTCCGTGGGATATAGCCTCAGGGATGAAAGAACAACCACGGGGGGAGCTTCCGTTACCAATGTTTTTACCGGAGAAGGGGGGCTTAACCGAATATATGCCTCGGTGGGGTTTGAGCCTATAAAAAACTTGAGTCTTGGGGTCACGGCGAGCTACAATTTTGGCACACTGGAATACAGAAGGATCCAAAGCGTGGAAGATGTCCAATTTGGAACCTTGGACGACCGTGAGTCCCGCATCAACGGGTACGATTTTAAGTATGCCCTGAACTATACCCCCACCATAAAAGATAAATATACCTTATATGCTTCGGTCTTGGTGAACACCCAAGGTAACCTCGTTTCCAAGAACTCGGCAAAGCTGGGTTCGTTCTCGTTGGTCACAGGGGAAGAGATAGAAGTGTTGGATGTTAATTTGGATGCGGACAACCTTAGGAACACAGAATTGAAAATACCGACCCGTACCACGGTAGGTCTGGGTTTTGGAGAAAATAAAAAATGGTTTTTGGGAGGAGAGTACAGTTTTCAGCAGTTCGGGGATTTTGAAAATACGTTCCTAGGCTTGGAAAATGTAACCTATAATGATGCGGCCACCTATTCTTTTGGAGGGTATTATGTTCCTGACTACCGTTCCATCACCAGCTATTTTAAAAGAATTACCTATAGGGCAGGTTTGCGATACGATGTAAGCGGCTTGGTAGTGAACAATAAAGAGATAAATAACTTTGGCATAACTTTTGGACTTGGATTACCGTTGGGCAACTCCTTCTCCAATCTTAACCTTGGTTTTGAGCTGGGAAGAAGAGGAACCACGGACGCGAACCTTATCGAGGAAAGCTATTTTAAGGTCAATGTTGGGTTATCCTTAAATGACCGATGGTTTGTTAAGAGAAAAATAAATTGATACCTTTTTTTTAGAGAATTCATAAATAACCACCCATATAAGTCCCTTTAACAGGATTTTTTAATGAAAATTTGTACTTTAACCACTTTAAAATTAGTAAGATGAAGAAGAAACACTACTTAACGATGATAGCGGCCATTATGTCGACGGGATTAAGTATGGCTCAAGCACAAAACCCAGAGTGCATGACCAATCTTTCCATTTACGCAGAACACGCTAAAGTAAAAAACTATGATGCCGCTTACGAACCATGGAAAATGGTTTACGAAAGCTGCCCAGACATCAACAAGGCCAATTTCTCCTATGGTGAGAAAATCTTGGCACACAAAATTGATAACTCTTCCGGTGCCGACAAAGACGGGTATATCCAGGAATTGTTGTCCCTTTATGATAACAGTGGGAAATACTTTCCAAAAAATTATCCTACAGCCGTAACTGAAATTGATAAGGCCCTTTTGCTATACGATAACAAAATGGCATCCGATGATGAATTGTTCGATATGTTGGACAAGGCTTTTAAGGAAGATCGTTCCAACTTCAAGAACCCCAAGGCCCTTTACCTATATTTTTCAGCTTTGGTGAACTTGCATGATTCTGGTAAAAAAGACCTTCAAGATGTTTTTGATACCTATGATGATGTCACCGAAAAGGTGGAAGAGGAAAACAAGAAGTTGACCGATGTTGTTACCAAATTGCTTCCCAAGGATTCTGCGAACACCATTACTTCCAAGGAGAAGAGAATGCTAAGGGTGGCCAGTACAAACTCAGAGTCTTATGGAAAGGTAGGAGCCAGTATCGATTCCAAATTGGGAGCCTTGGCTGACTGTGACAACCTTATCCCTCTCTACGAAAAGAGTTATGAGGAAAAGAAGGGAGACGTAACATGGGTAAAACGTGCCGTAGGAAGAATGTTCTCCAAAGAGTGTACAGACGACCCCATGTTCCGAAAGTTGTTCGAGGCCCAGTTGGCGCTTGATCCTTCCGCAGATGCCTATATGTATGGGGGTGTGTTGAAGCAAAAGTCGGGAGACAACAAAGGAGCTATCGCAGACTTTAACAAGGCTGTGGAATTAGAAACGGATTCGTACAAAAAATCCAATATCCTATACAAAATCGCCACTATTGTTCGCAGAAGCAGTAAGTCGCAAGCTAGAAGCTATGCTTTAAAAGCGGTTGATGCCAACCCGGCCAATGGAAAAGCCTATTTGTTGATTGCCAACCTATATGCCGGTAGTGCCAACGATTGTGGAACCACTGCATTCGAGAAAAGAGCCATCTACTGGAAGGCCGCTGATATGGCAAGAAAGGCCGGAAGGGTAGATCCCTCTTTGAGTGGTAGGGCCAACCAGACTGCAGCAAGTTACAATGCCAAAGCCCCAACCAAAGAGATGATCTTTAGTTCTGGAATGGCAGGAAAGACCATTACGTTCAGCTGCTGGGTTGGAGGTAGTATTGCGGTTCCCAATCTGTAATGTGAAACAGACATCCAAAAATATTTTAAAGTGTTTTGCCACGGTTTTTACCGTGGCAATCCTTTTTATGTCCTGTAAGGACGACTATGAGCGCGTGGGCGAAGAGGCCATTAAACCGGTCTTCCCACAAAGGGTGGCACAAAACTTTACCTTTACCTATACTGAGACCGTGGAAGCCATGAGCTCACAGGATTCGGCCAAATCCAAGGTGGTCGCGGTCCTGACCAGCCCATTATCTGAGGATTTTGACAATCAAAACTTTAAGTTCCAGACCTTTCCAGAGGGACTTCAGGTGGAGTTTTTTGACGATAAAAACCAGAAAAGTGTGGTCACAGCAGATTACGGGATTGTGTATTTGCAGACCAATTTGTACGATTTACAGGGCAATGTGGTCATTGAAACCCATGATGGGAAGAAGCTGGAAACCCCACAATTGTTTTTTGATAGAAAAAATAATTGGATCTTTACCGAGGAAGCCTTTACCTATACCAACCCCGAGGATGGTACCGTAATGGATGGCGAAGGAATGGATTTCAATAGGGATTTTAGTTTCTTCAAGGCGCACAAAACATATGGTCTCATGACCATCAAGGAAAAAGAAATAGAAGAGTAGACATGATAAGAATTTTACGTTATACCGAATACCTCTACTTGGCCGTGGCCGTAGTATCCATCTATAAGATCATTACCCTTTGGAGCGTAGCCCAACAGGAAACCTATATCTTTATCTTCTTTGCGGTGGTCTCCATTGCCATGTTTTGGTTCAGGAGGAGATATCGCAAACGGTTTGAACAACGACAAAAGGACAATCAGCAATAGCTTTGGACTTCTCTTTTACCATAATAGCCCTGTCGCTGTTATTTTCAGCATTCTTTTCGGGAATGGAGATTGCTTTCATTTCCGCAAACAAAATCCATATTGAAATTGAGAAAAAGCAAGAAGGCTTTTTGGCCAAAGTATTGACCTTGCTTACCCAAAAACCTTCAAAGTTTATAGCTACCATGCTTATTGGAAACAATATTGCCTTGGTGGTGTACGGACTTTTTATGGGGGATGTGCTCATGAATTGGTTCCAAAGCCTGTTGCCCACGTCCTCAGACTTTTTAAATGCCTTGTTGACAGATTTCAGCCTACTGTCGCAGACCGTGATTTCCACCTTGATCATTTTGCTCACAGCGGAGTTTTTGCCCAAGGTGCTCTTTCAGATTTATTCCAACACCCTATTGAAGTTCTTTGCGGTACCGGCATATGTCTTTTATGTACTGTTCTCGTTTATTTCGAGCTTTGTGATCAAGATTTCGGACATTATCCTCAAGGTGTTTTTTAAGACCGATGGGGATGAGGTGCAACTGTCCTTCACCAAGTTGGAATTAGGGGACTACATTACCGAGCAAATGGAGACCGTGGAGGAAGAGGACGAAGTGGATTCGGAGATCCAGATATTTCAGAATGCATTGGAATTTTCTACCGTAAAGGCTAGGGAGGTCATGGTGCCAAGAACGGAAATCACGGCCGTTGAGCTTGGGGAAACCCCAAAGAACCTTGCAAAACTGTTCTCCGAAACAGGCTATTCCAAGATATTGGTCTACAAAGAAAATATAGATGAGATCATAGGGTATGTGCACTCGTACGAGCTCTTTAAAAAGCCCAAGACCATCAAGAGCATTCTGTTGCCCGTGGAGTTTGTCCCTGAGACCATGCTCATCCAAGATATTCTGAACGTGCTCATCAAAAAAAGAAAGAGCATGGCCGTGGTATTGGATGAATATGGCGGTACGGCAGGGATACTCACCGTGGAGGATATTATTGAGGAATTGTTCGGTGAGATTGAGGACGAGCATGATAGTACGGACCTTCACGAAGAACAGCTCAGTGAGAATGTCTATAAGTTTTCAGCGCGATTGGAGGTGGACTACATCAACGAGAACTATAAGTTGGAACTTCCCGAAGGAGAAGAGTATGAAACCCTCGGTGGATTGATCATGAACGAGACCGGTGAGATTCCCGAACAGGACTCCGAAGTGAAAATAGAAAATTTCACTTTTCACATTTTAGAGGTGTCCAACACCAAAATTGATTTGGTCATGGTGCGCGTTCATACTGAGGATTAATAAATTCCACGCTTTTTTAAGCTTTCCTATTTGAAAAGAAAGTGGTATTTTCGCCCACCGTAAATAAAGAAAACAAGCAGTAAAATGGCAATATTAGAGAATATTAGAAAACGGACGACCGTACTGATCTTGATCATTGGTTTGGCGTTGTTCGCCTTTGTAATATCTGGGGTCTTTTCCAGCAACAATTTTGCAGGAGGAGGCAAAGTAGGTTCCGCAGTGGCTGAGGTAAATGGAGAAAGTATTTCCATTGATGATTTTAGAAGACAGGTGGAAACTGCCTCTAGACAGTTTGGACCCAATTTCTCCTCCACCCAGTTGGTAAACACGGTATACGACCGGGAAGTGAGAAAAACCATCTTGAACCAACAATTCGAGGATTTGGGGATTGATGTGGAAAGTGACCAGATCATTGAGTTTGTAAAAACTTCGGGCTATGCCCAGATTCCCGATTTCTTGGATGAGAACGGAATCTTCAACGAAGAGGTCTTTAAAAGTGCCATTGCCGATTGGAAAGTGAACGATCCCCTACGCTACGAAGCCTGGTTGCAAGATGAGCAGGCCATCATCGAAGCTGCCAAGGAGCGTTTGTACTTTAACCTGATCAAAGGAGGCGTTGGCGCCACCCTTGCCGAAGGGGAATTCGATTACAAATTGGCCAACGAGAAGGTGGATATCCAGTATGTTCGAGTACCTTATACCTCCATTGCCGACAGCACCATCGAAGTTTCCAAAAGTGAGATTCAGGCCTACATCAGCAATCATAAAAAAGAGTTCGAACAAGAAAGGGCTCGGGATGTGCGCTTTATCTATTTTGAGGAAAAACCATCTGCCGAGGATGAAAGTGCCGTAAAGGAAGCCATTACTTCACTACTTGGCGATACGGTTGAATACAACGAAGATAACGACACAACGGATACCATTCCCGGATTCAGGAACACCACGGATATGGCTGCTTTCTTGGACAGGAATTCCGATACCAAATACGATACGATTTATAAAAGGAAGAACGAACTGCCAACTATTGCCGCAGATACCCTAATGGCCATGAGTATTGGTGAGGTCTATGGCCCTTACAAGGATGGGGACTTCTTTAAGGTTTCCAAGGTTATGGACAGAAAAGCCAATGGAACCGTAAAAGCAAGCCATATTCTCTTTACTTGGGAAGGTGCCGAGCGTGCCAATCCAAGCATCACGAGGACCAAGGAAGAAGCGGAGGCCAAGGCCAAGGAAATTTTGGCAGAGGCCAAAAAAGAGGGAGCTATCTTCACTTCTTTGGCAAGGGAACATTCAGATGGACCTTCTGCACCCCGTGGTGGAGACCTAGGGTATTTTGAGGAAGGTGTAATGGCCGATGGGTTCAACGATTTTTGTTTTGGCAATCCTGTTGGGACCATTGGTTTGGTGGAGACGCAGTTTGGATTCCATGTCATTAAGGTCGATGATAAGCAAGATGTGCTTCGAGTGGCCACCCTTTCTAGGGAAATAGAGCCTTCCGAAGAGACCATCAATACGCTATTTACCAATGCCACCAAGTTTGAAATGTCGGCTTTGGATGCCGAACCAGAGAATTTTGGGGACATTGCCAGGGAAAGCAGCTATACGGTACGACCTGTAAACAAGATCAAGGAGATGGATGAAAACCTACCCGGTTTGGGCTCACAACGTAGCATTGTACAATGGGCCTTCAATGAAGAGACCAGTGTGGGCGATATCAGACGTTTTAATGTCAACAACGGCTATGCCGTGGTACAGTTGACCAAGAAGTACAAAAAAGGCCTTATGACCCCTGAGGATGCTTCGGCAACGGCTTTACCTGAAATCAGGAAGGAACTAAAGGCAGAGCAGATCATTGCGGCCAACCAAGGAAAGGCCATGGATGCGATAGCCTCCGATAACAACGTGAGCTTGAGCAGTGCTACTTCGGTGACTCTTAAAGCACCTACTTTGGCAGGAGCGGGAAGAGAGCCTTTGGTAGTGGGGACTGCTTTTGCCCTCAACCAAGACCAGACCTCTGGATTGATCAAGGGAGAATCTGGGGTTTATATGGTAAAGGTGACCAAAAAAGAGGATGCCCCCGCCATGGAAAACTTTAGCACTTATGCGAACAGTTTGCGCACCAGTGCCGCCAACCGTGTCAATAGTGGGGTGTACAATGCCCTTAAAGACAAGGCGGAAATTGAAGATAACAGGGCTGTGTTCTACTAGGACATGGTTTTGAAACCTATAAAAAAGCCGCCCCGTTTACGGGGCGGCTTTTTTTATGATCGGTCCGGGACATCCCATTTCATTTTGTAACGCATGTCCGTGATTTTTCCTTCAGGGTCTACCTGTATTTCAAAACCTTGTTTGGATCTCATATAGGCATCACGCAGAAAATACCACTTACCATCTTTGAAGAAGAACTCCCTTTTGTCCAGTTTCCAACCCTCTACGGGATATAAAATGTCCAACAGGTCTTGAAATAGGGGAGCGGTCGCAGAGGTTAGGGAAAAATCCTCATGAAGGTGATCCAGAAAGAAATCCATGGAAGTATTTTTCCTGAACTTCTGGCAACTTTGTACATCCGTTCCATCATCAATTACGATGAACTCATCCACATCTTTGCCTGAATCATCATAGATATTGGTGGTCTCCAAGGCAATACAGTATACGTTGTGCCTCAGGATGTGTTCTGTGGCATCGGACACCAATGGCGTAAAGGTAATATGGGAATTTTCTTTTAGGAACCGATCAAGTCTTGTGGAAGCACTTTCACTCACTTGGGAATATCCATTGAAAATGGATATAAAAAGCCCCATTAAGAGATAAAGTATAGAAGGTTTACTGAACCGTGACATGGCATTGGGTTTTGGTTTATTGGTTTAAACCTAGCACAAACTTCCATGCTACAGGTGTGCCAATTGACGAATGCCCTGTTTGGGTTTACGGATGAGGGTTTGGGATATGACAGAAAGCTATTTTTTCTACACATCCCCCTAAATGTAATATATCACATAAAAGCCCCAATTTTGGGGCTTTTAATATTTTAATTTATTGGGTAAGAACTATCCAATCAGTGGAAAGGTAAAACTTGATCGGATGTTTTGTTGGTTACCAAGATCTCATTCAAATCCACGTTAGTGTTAACAATGCCTGTATCTGGATTGTAGTTGATTGCATCTAAATCAGGTATGATACTTGCAATGAAAGAGGGTATGGTGGGAACTGTTCCTAGGTCACCCTCATTTACATTGTCATTGAGAAGAATTTCATTTTCATCCATTATTAGCTTAACACCCATGTCCACAAATCGAATGCCCTCAGCAATAAATACTTCTTGACGGGTTCTATAGAGCAATGTCAAACCTGAATCATCTGCTGTAAAAGAGGGGATGTCCACATCGGTCAACGAGGTGCCGGATACCGAAGGTATGTCGACGTTGCCGGCTTGCCTATCTAAGACCAATCCAGATCTACCATTCACAATGACATTGGCATTATCTGGCCTACTCCCAGGATCTACTTCTATACGTTGTTCGATGGAATCATCTATATTCCTGACTTCCCGGGTGGCAATCAAGTCCAATAAGGAAGAAATATTGGCCTGTGCAGCGGCGGCATTCCCTTCCGCTAGATTGGCTTCTGCCAAAATAAGGTAGGCTTCTTCGGCCTTTAAATAATGTACCGGTGCATCTTCAGTTGGGCTAAGGAATGAGTACTTGGGATCTAAAAAGTCCAAGGATGGCAATGGCTGTAAATCATCGAAGGTAGCTCGCTGATACAAGGCATTTTCAAATGCATTGACTGGACCATTGGCTTCGTCAAACCTTGCAAAACGGGTAAAGCTTGTATTCAAATCCAGCGCAGCTTGTGCGGCGGCAACCGCTTCAGCTTGATTTCCTAGATAGTAATTGGCCCTTGCTTTGGCCAAATGATATTCCGGTTTTTCACTTAAAACCAAAGCCGCATTGAATGAATCAATCGCGTTTTGATAATGTTGGGATGCACTTAGCGGAACCCCAAATGGTTCTGCAGGTAGTGCGGAAAAATACATTGCTGAAAGCAGGTGCGAAATCCCTACAAAAAAATTAAATTCTGCTTCTGTTGCCTGTGTATAGTTGGGATCACCCGGACCGACAATTTCCAATCCAAAAAGAGCTGTCTCCCTCAATCTTTGGATGTCTCTGGCAGTATCTCTAATGTCAGGATCAGTAGCTTGCATTTCCAAACCATCCAGAAACTGACTGAAAAAGGTTTGCGTGTTCACATAATTATCTGATCCCAATTCAGCAAGTATGAGTATTTCATTCAAAGCAAAAGACAGCTCACGTTCTGCACCCTCCAATAAGATTATTGAGGAATTCTCCACGCCTACTACTGAGCTTTCCGAAAGGTTCGGATTTAATATTTCTTTGAAATCCACGACCTCGTCAAAGTTGTTCGTACAGCCAAAGAAAGTTACAATACTTGATAATATGATGATATGTTTTTTCATTTCATTTTTTTTAAAATTCGAATTTCAAGGAACTCATAAATATTCTTGGTGGCGATTCCGTACCGTAGGCGAAACCTCCGCTGGCAAATCCGTTCTGAGCGGAAATACCTGAGCCTGTTGTTTCGGGGTCAAAATCACCTGCTGTAAAGTTGAATGGATTGGTCACTGTTAAACCAAGCCTTATATTACTGAACAACCCTTTGGCGATATCGCCAAAACTATAGGATGTCCCAATAGTCCTAACTTTTAGAAAATCATTGTCAAAGACGAAAAAGTTTACATAGTTAAATGGTGTTGTAGTTCCTATCAAATCTTCTGGAATGCCTGTGTCATCAAATCCTCGAAGATGCCTCAACAGAAAACTCAAATCTGTTATTTTACCTCCAAACTGATAATCCGCGTTGGCAAAGAGATTGAAATCTCCCCAAGAGTAATTCAAGCTTAACGTGCCGAAGTTGGGAGCAAAAGTATCTCCCAAGAAAGTATTTGTTTCGAACTCATAGGTGTCATCTTCTTGGAGGACCGCCACGGTACCCCTTAAATATCCCAAACTCCGTCCTTCCCCAATTACAGATCCCAATACTGTAAATCCGCCTACAGTAAATTCAGGGGCACCTCCTGCATCGGTTACAGAGTTTTCATTTGTATTGAAAGAGGCGGTCAATGAAAGATTATGCTTTTCCGTTTGAATAGGTCTAGCGCGCAGTTCAAATTCCCATCCCTTGTTCTCAACTTCACCAATGTTTTGAATCTGATTTAATTGCCCTTCTGACGGAGCTGCCGTAGGTGTAAACAATGCATCCTCTGTGATGGCATTATATCTAGTACCGCTTAAGAGCAAGCGATCCCTGAAGAATCCAAGTTCCAGTCCAAATTCCGTGGTTTTCACAGTTTCAGATATCAAGTTCGGATTTCCTGGATTATCAAACGCAAAGGAAGGGTTCCCTAAGAAAGGGTTTTGGGCAAAGGTTCGATCCTGGGAGAAGGGTTGGGCAAAATTGGTTGCTTCACCGTAGTTTGCCCTTGCTCTTACGGTGGACAAAATAGTACTTATGCCTCCGTTCTGGTAAAAATCATGACTGGAGAGGTTGTAGGCAATACCAGCTTTGGGTAGGAAGAGGGGGCTGGTATTCTCACCCGAGGCGGTATTTCTATCCAAACGGCCACCCAACTCAATGAAAGCGACATCCCAAAGCCCAATGTTCTCCAAGAAGTACAATCCATAGTTAGCATTTTCCAAAACAAAATCCTCAAATGCAATCTCTGAAAAATTATTTAGGGAACGGGTTCCATCAACACCACCCGAGCCATCGATTCGATTTTGCCTGTCCGTAGTCCTAAAAAACTGGCCTCCCAATATGGTAACAAAGGAAAAACTATCCAAGTTTGCCCTATGTGTAAAGTTTAAATCTGCTGTTGCGGTAAAAGCCGATCGTAGCACGCGATCGAATTCACCCTGATCGGTAGTGCCCTCGGCCAAAGCACCTAGGGCAATCAAAAGAGCATTACTTTGTAGGTCCTCTTGGACAGTATTCCTGTTGTCTATACCAATGGTGAAATTTGCCTGAAAATTGTGGGTAAAATCGTAGATGAATTTGTTGGAGGCGGTAAAACGATTTGTAGTACTTCTGATGTCGACCAGCTCCCCAATACGGTTTGAACGCTCCAACTCTGTTTGCCACTCATCTTCGGTAAGTTCATCCAAATCACCACGACCGGCACCCTCAAAAGCAGAAAATCTGGAGAAACTTGTGTTGGCATTAAAATCTAGGTTAGAATCAAAATTGACGTATGAAAGAGAGCCTTGATACTTTAGTTTTTCGGTTACATCAGCTTGAAAACCAAAGGTGAAGGTTCTTCGTATCTGTTTATTGAGTTGGTTGAAAGAGTCATCTTTGTATAAGCTGCCTCCAAAATTGTATGAGAACTTTTCGCCACCACCATTGATGCCAACCCGAAATTCTTGTGAAAAACCGGTCTCAAAAAGCGCTTCAGCAGTTCTCTCATATTTTAAAAAGTCTTGGGTGGCCTTGATTATACCAACCCTACTTTCGAAGAACGCTGATGATGTTCCTGCCTTACCTTTTTTGGTAATAATTTGGATAATACCATTTGCTGCATCAGCCCCATAAAGTGTGGTTGCGGCACCTCCCTTTATGTATTCGATTTTTTCTATTGACTCCACTGGAATATCTGCCAGAGCGGAAACACTTGCTCCTCCAGTGGCTACACCTAACTCTGGATTGGAGTTCAGGTTGTCCACACGAACACCATCTACAATTATAACAGGTGTTGACGAGGTTGCAGCGGATATAGGCCCCCTTGTTCGTATAATGGAAGCTGTTCCTGGTTGACCAGAACTTAATCGAATCTGTGCGCTAGGGGCAGTGGCTTGTAATAATTGGTCAATCTGGTTTGCAGGGAGCTTATCAATCTCTCCAGCATTCAATACATCAACGGTAGTTGACAATTTTCTGCGCTCTATACCGGAACCCTGACCGGTAACGATAACCTCTTCCAAAGCTTGGGCATCTTCCTGCATCTGTACATTGATGACATTACGGGCCCCAACGGCCATACGGACATCTTGCTGCCCTAAATAGGTGAACAGCAAGGTTTGACCTTGGCTGGCAGTGATGGCATAGTTTCCATCAAAGTCGGTTTGGGTACCGGTATTGGTTCCCGAAACAACAATATTAACGCCAGGCAGGGGCAGTCCATTTTGGTCGGTAACCGTTCCGGTAACCGTTTTTTCCTGTGCAAGTGCTATGGTACAAGTACATATGAACAGCACTAGCATCATCCATTTTTTTGCTCTCATTAAAGAATTTTTAGTTAATAGTTAGTTAGTGCAATCCATCAAAGCAGGAGATAGAACATTATCTTAAATCAAGCTAATTCAAGCACAATAAGAATAAAACCTGTTATTGTATGGGAGGGTTTTAGTACTCCTGCCCTGAAGATTGCCGAGCAAAAAAAATGAAAGAAAACAGGGGTCTTGTTAAGGCTTAAGAACCTTTACCAAAATGCCGAACAAGATTAACATTAACAGGCGACAGACCAAGAAGGACATTGAAAATGGAGAGGATATCATCCATGGGCATTCATCACCATTTCATCCAAAAACTCGGTAGGCGTGGTGTGGGTAAACTTTTTAAAGGCTTTGTAGAACGATACCCTATTGTTGAAACCACATAGATAAGCTATGTCGGAGATGGATTGGGAAGAGGTTTCAAAACCGGAGGAACGCAGTTTGCTTTTTGCTTCCTCTATTCTGTGGGCATTGATGTAATCATAAAATCCCATATTAAAATGTGCATTGATGACCTGTGAGGCATGGTGTCTGGAAACATCAAGTAAATCTGCAATGTCATCCAATCTTAGTTCGTGGTTCAGGTAGGGTTTTTTGGTGACCATCAGCTCTACCAATTTTTGTTTCAATTCCAAGGAGAAGGTTTCTGAGAGGCCTGTTTTTCCATACTTGTTCTTCGAATCTGAAAACCTGTTTTCCCTTTTTGTTTTTCCATTATCAATTGTCTCATTGAAGTAACCATAAACCATGATGGCATAGAATATCAAAGGGATGAACTGGACATAACTTAGGAGTACAAATAGCCCATCATTAAATTTGGTCCAACTGTAAAGGGTCAATAGAATATTGTAAAGTACAAATGACATGAACAGGAAGAACAACTTTTTGGACTTTTTCTCCCGTTCTTTCAGAAAGAGTGTCATGGCCAACAAGAAGGTCAGTAGCGAAAACAACAATAAAGCATATTCCCAAAATAACATAGCGGCTTCTTTTATAAGGTTATTGGGCAACAGCTATGCATGGGGTTCGCTCCCAAGATGAGAAAAACCCTTCAATTTTATGACCGCCAATTGACGAATACCCTGTTTGAGTTCACGAAATGGCCAAAATGAAAGGTTTTGTGTTAAAATGTATCGGGATTACTAAGGTTTAATCCGTGAAGAGCGCCATGGTAAAATCCAACAGTTCAGCATTACCGGGTTTTCCATGTCCGGGGATTATAATGCCAGCCTTGGAGTATTTGGATTTTAAATCTTGTACAGTATGGGGCCATGCCTCTGTATTGGCATCTTCCAGGTTTCCTTTTCCGGCTCCCAGTGATTTTATCAAACACCCGCCAAACAATACTTCTTCACTGGGGAAATAACCAATGCTGTTGTCTTGGGTGTGGCCTTCGCCCACATAATCCAGAATTACTTTTTTATCGCCAAGGGTCAGTTCTTTGGTGCCCATAAATCCATTTTGAGGTATGGGATGCCCCTTTGCAGTGGCCAATTCTATGGTTTTTTCAGTGGCGTATGAGGGAATATTCCTCTTATGGAAGGCTTGCAACCCTCCTAAACAATCAGTGTGAAAATGGGTGGCAACAATTCCCTTTACAGTAGAGCCCAGTTCTTCTTCGACCCATTGGATAAGTTCTTCGGATTCCACATCGGTGTTGGGAGTGTCAAAGATGATGGCTTCGCCCTGATCTACTACGATCATACCGTTGCAGGCCACTTTTCCAAAATCTTGGGTGTTCAGATAGGTAATGTGCCGAAAGGAGTGTTCGGTCAGCTGCTCTACCACAAGTTGGTCGCTTTCATAGCGAAGGGCAGTCTTTTTTGGGGAACAGCCCAAAAGGACAAAAATGAAAATAGTGTATGAAACGAATTTTTTCATGATAAAATGTTTTTGAAAATGAGATAAATCACAACACCATTCTGGAAAACGGGATGATCGTTTGGAATCCTTTGCCCCTAAAATAATCCAAAGTGTTCTCATTTCCCACGACCAATACAAAATCTCCGCCCCAAGCTCCAAGACTTTTAATGGCATTGGGGTAATCGGGGAAAAGTCGTGATTTCACCGTTGGGATTTGGAGAATATGGGATAGAATAGCCTCATGTTCTACCATCAAAATTTCAAATTTGGTCAAATCGTTTTCCGAGACCATTTTTTGAGTGATCGTGGAAATACTGTTCAGCAAATCGTCCTTGTTGAATTGTTGTTTCCTATAGTTGGCAATGGCCTCTTTGCTGCTTTGCTTTTGGTTGAGGTGTATAAAATAAAGCGACTCCTTAAAAATGGGGTCAAAGGCTACTTCGTTGACTTCTGGTTTGCCGTTTTTTAGTTGATAGGTGATGGGCAAATCGTGCTGGGCACAAGCAATATCATACCCACTTCCCCCAAAGGCATTCCACAACAATGCGTAGGCATCTACCTGGGCCCATTGTGCCATATTGTTGATCAATGTTGATGAGGTGCCCAGTCCCCAAGACCTGGGGAAACCGAGTTTTGTGTTCACTTGGGTTCCTTTACTTGTCAATAAAAAGCGGGGGTTTTGTACCCTAGCTTCGTTAAGTAGGCCCGTTAAGGTTGTTGCAATTTTCCCGTCTGAAGTGGAAATCGTTTTAAGACCATCCAAATCCAACACCGCCTGAAACCAGATTTCGCCTTTTTCATCATAACTGTTCCATTCCAGTAGCCCTGTTTCTGTAGCCAATACTTCAAGGGATTGCCCATATTGGGTAGGGACGGCCAGGCCCAAAGCTCCATCCAAAATGGCGTACTCGCCCGAAAGCAACAACTTGCCATTACTATGGAGTTTCGTCTGCATTATTGGGATTGGATCTTTTCCAACGCCTCTTTTACCGAAGCATTGGTCACGGTTCGGTCCTTGAAATACTGGACCAATTGCTGTTTTTCACTTTCTGAGGCTCCCATTTGGTTGAGCATGTTCATCAAGTGCATTTTCATATGCCCTTTTTGGATACCGGTGGTGACCAGTGATCGCAGTGCGGCAAAATTCTGGGCCAATCCAGCAACGGCCACAATCTGCATCAGTTCCTTGGCGGTTGGTTTTTGAAGGATTTCCAGCCCCAATTTCACCAAGGGGTGCAAGGAGGTGAGTCCACCCACAGTACCCAGTGCCAAAGGCAATTCTATCCAAAAGGTAAAGATTCCATCTTTGATGGAAGCATGGGTCAGGCTGGAATACTGTCCATCTTTGGAAGCATAGGCATGTACGCCGGCTTCCACGGCCCTAAAATCGTTTCCTGTGGCCAAGACCACTGCATCCACTCCGTTCATGATTCCCTTATTGTGGGTCACGGCACGGTAGGGTTCCGCCTTGGCGATGTTCACGGCCCGCACAAATTTTTCGGCGGATATTCCACCTTCTTCAAATTGTGCAATGGGACAGCTTACTTCGGCGCGTACCAAACATTGGGGCACATAGTTGGAAAGAATACTCATGACCACTTCAATCTGCTGTTCCTCAGGACTGAAGTTGGCATATGAAGCTGCTTCATCCTTCAGGATTTTGGCAAATTGCTCCAAACACGAATTGATGAAATTGGCCCCCATGGCATCCAGGGTCTCGAACGTACAATGCAATTGATGGTAGCCTTCTATTTTATCACTGAGGTCCCGTAATTCTATATTCTTGATACCACCACCACGCTTTTCCATGTTTTGGGTGATGGAAGATACACCTTGGATGAGCTTCGGTTTTAACGTTTCAAAAAAATGTTGGAATTTTTGTACATCTCCCTTATATATAAAATGTACCTGCCCCACCTTTTCAGTGTCAATGACTTTGGCCTTGAACCCGCCTCGGTCCAACCAGAATTTGGCGGCCTTGCTGGCGGCGGCCACTACGGAACTTTCCTCAATGGCCATGGGAATGACATACAATTTTCCGTTGATCAAAAAATTGGGCGCTACAGCAAAAGGGAGGTAATAATTGGAAATGGTGTTTTCTATGAACTCGTCATGCAGCTTCTGGACCGCAGGGTCCGGATTCCAATACTGCTCCAGTAATTTTTTGGAGGCTTCGGGGTCTTTGGTGAAGTGCTCGGCAATATAGGCTATCTTTTCGGCCTTGGAGCGTTTGGAAAAACCTTCAACAGGGGTGTCCATAGTGTTTGGTTAAAGGGTTCAAATATAAAGATAATTGTACTTTTCGATATCCGGATTGTACTAGGGATGGTCTATAAAGAGCTTTTTTAGGAAATCAATTCTTGTTGCAAATGCAACATTTAAGTTTATTTTTCCGATAAATATTAGTAAACTTGACGGTTTTAAATAATTTTTTCTCCACATGAACAAACAGTTCTTCCTGATCCTATCCCTTTTAGGATGTTTGACTTTTTCAACCGCTCAAAAGAAAAAAATCTCCCTTGAAGAAATTTGGGGAGGGGAATTTAGGACCGAGTACATGGACGTGCTTCGTTCCATGAAAAATGGAAAGCAGTACACCATCTTGAATTTTATGCGTTCCCCCCAGACCAGTAGTTTGGACAAGTATGACTATGGGACCTTGAAAAAGGTGGAAACCATAGTGGCTTCGGGAGGTACGGTACCCTTCTTTACATCGTACACCTTCAGTGAGGATGAATCAAAGATAATGTTGGCCACAGAGGTCGAGCCGATTTTCAGAAGATCTAGATTGGGAATATACTATGTATATGATATCGCATCCAAGAGCATGACAAAGGTCAGCGATACCAAGATCCAAGAACCCATGTTGTCCCCTGACGGATCCAAAGTGGCTTATGTGGATAACAACAACCTATATATATTCAACGTAGCTTCCAAGACGGCAGAACAAATCACCACGGATGGGAGCAAGGGAACCATCATCAATGGGGTCACGGATTGGGTATATGAGGAGGAATTTGCCTTTGTCCGTGCCTTTGAGTGGAACAACGATGGGTCCAAAATTGCCTTTTTACGATTTGACGAAACCGAAGTGCCCCTATTCTCCATGGATGTTTATGGTCAAGGGCTCTACCCATTTCCGTATGAATTTAAATACCCCAAAGCCGGAGAGAACAATTCTATAGTGACTTTGCATATGCTGGATGTGGAGTCAGGTTCCATTTCCAAGGTGGATTTGGGTAATCCGTACTACATTCCCCGCATTAAATGGATGAACAGTCCAGATCATTTGAGTGTACAGACCATCAACCGACACCAAAACCATATTAAACTGTTGGATGTTAACGCCAAGGACAACTCGGTTTCCATTTTGTTGGAAGAAAAGGACAAGGCCTATGTTGATATTGATGACGATCTTACCTTTTTGCCCGACGATAGTTTTATCTGGACCAGTGAAGGGGACGGATTTAACCACTTGTATCTGTATAACAAAAAGGGCAAACTGAAAAATCAAATAACTGAAGGACCTTGGGAGGTAACCCAGTATTATGGCTATGATGAGGCCAATGACAAAATTTATTATCAATCTGTGGAAAACGGTTCCATTAATCGGGACGTTTACAGCATCGCTAGCTCTGGAAAGGATAAAAAGCGATTGAGCAACAAGGAAGGGACCAATTCAGCTGCATTCAGTGCGGATTATACCTATTACATCAACACCTTTTCCAGTGCCACAACGCCTTACGAGTTCACCTTGCATCAAGTGGACCAAGGCAAGCGTATGAAAGACTTTAAAGAAGACAACGAGCTCATCAGCAAAGGCCGATTGATCAAGGACAATGCAGCTTTGTTGAAAAAATTGGAGGGATATGATTTGGTTCCCAAGGAGTTTTCAACCATCAACATCAATGGGAACGACCTGAACATGTGGATGATGAAACCGGCCGATTTCGACCCTGCAAAAAAATACCCCATGATCATGTTTCAATACAGTGGCCCCGGTTCGCAGCAAGTGGCCAATAGCTGGTTGGGCAGCAATGACTATTGGCACGAGATGTTGGCCTCCGAAGGCTACATTGTGGTATGTGTGGATGGAAGGGGAACAGGTTATAAAGGGCGTGACTTTAAAAAAGTAACCTATCTGAACTTGGTAAAATATGAAACCGAAGATCAAATAGCCGCCGCAAAAAAATTGAGTGAGCTGCCTTATGTAGACGAAAACCGAACAGGAATATGGGGTTGGAGCTTTGGAGGGCATATGAGCACCAATTGCTTGTTGAAAGGGAATGATGTCTTTGAAATGGGCATTGCAGTGGCCCCGGTGACCAACTGGAGGTTCTACGATACCATTTACACCGAACGTTTTTTGCGTACCCCGGAAGAAAACCCGGAAGGGTATGACAACGAGTCCCCATTCAACTATCCCGAATTGCTCAAGGGGAAGTACCTATTGGTCCATGGTTCTGGGGACGACAATGTGCATGTGCAGAACTCCATGAGGATGATAGAAGCCTTGGTACAGGCCAATAAGCCCTTTGATTGGGCCATTTATCCCGATAAGAACCATGGTATTTATGGGGGTAACACCCGATTGCACCTGTTCACCAAAATGACCAATTTCATCAAGGAAAATTTGTAACCAAACGTAAAAATATATGTCAGATATTGTAAAACCAGCCAGTGAAAAGACCCTTTTTGGGCACCCGCAAGGGCTTTTCTACCTATTTTTTGCTGAACTGTGGGAGCGTTTCAGTTTTTATGGGATGCGGGCCCTGCTTACACTCTACATGGTCAATGTTATTTTTGAGGCATTGTCCACCCGTGATTATGCAGCGGCAGCGGTATATGCTTCTTACGGGTCCTTGGTCTATGCCTCTACGGTGATTGGGGGTAAGATTTCAGATTCCATTTTGGGCATGCGGGCCTCTATTTTCTTGGGAGGGATTTTAATGGCCTTGGGTCATTTTGTATTGGCCATTGAAAACAATGCAGCCTTCTTTTTGGCCTTGGCCTTTATTATTGTGGGCAACGGTTTTTTCAAACCCAATATCTCAACTTTTGTGGGAACGTTGTACAAGGATGGTGATACCCGAAAAGATTCAGGTTTCACCATTTTTTATATGGGGATAAACATTGGAGGATTTATTTCGCCATTGCTCTGCGGTTGGTTGGGACAGACTTACGGTTGGCATTACGGATTTGGTCTGGCTGGAATAGGCATGTTGACCGGATTGTTGTTTTTCTGGAGCGGTATCAAGAAAAATGTATTTGGGGATGGAGGCAAGCCGCCCAGCATGGAAGTCTATGAAAAGAAAGTTTGGGGAATTCCACAAAAACATCTGATTCCCATCATAGCCTTTTTGTCGGCACCATTGATAGCCTATTTGCTCTATTCGTACAAATCCCTTGGTGGGGAAGGTTCCTTTCTTGAAGACCAGAACATTGTCAATGTATTGTTTAAACTGATTGGGATTGCTATCCTCATATACATGGTCAATATTATGCTCAAGGCTACTTTGGATGAGCGAAAAAAACTCTTTATGGCCATTTTGATTACCTTCTTTATGACCATATTTTGGGGGTTCCATGAGCTTCATGGTAGTGTAATCACCCTTTTTGCCGCAAGGAATGTCAACCTTTCCTTGATCAATGCGAGCCAGACGAATGCCTTGAATTCCATGTTCATTGTTATTCTTTCCATACCCATATCGGTTATGTGGACGTATATGGCCAAGAAGAAAATCAACCCAAGGACACCATACAAATTTGGTATGGGGCTGGTATTGGCCGGGTTGGCTTTTTATGTGGTTTCCTTGAGTGGGGGTAGTGCGGATGAAAATGGGATGGTTCCCTTTTCCTATTTGCTTGCTTTGTACTTCTTGATTTCAGTAGGGGAATTGTTCATGTCGCCCGTAGGGCTTTCCAAAATAACCGACCTTTCACCCAAACGTATTGTGGCATTTATGATGGGGATATGGTTCTTGTCATCGGCCTATGCGTTCCAAATAGTAGGGTTCATCTCCAAGCAATTGGCCATTGAGAGTACCGATAGCAACGTGGGCGGTTTCGATACTTTGAATGTGTACTTGGATGGGTTTAGTCTCATTGCCAAATATTCCTTGGTAGCGGGTGTAGTGGTGCTGATTTTTGCACCATTGATGAAACGCTTAATGGGGAACGTCCACTAATCCGTATCAAAATCAAAAACATAATATCCCTTTTCGCCGGTGTGGTGGAAAGGGATTTCTTTTTGGGCACAAGTCCGTTTCCAGCGGGATACGTAGCTGGGATAATTGTTGCCATCGGCCAACACCATTTTGGGACGTACAGAATCCAAAAAACGCTCCAGATTGATTTTTGGGGACTGGGTGAACAGGACAAAATCTTGATTTCTTTCTATGGGGTAAATCCCTAAACTGTCCATGATGTATAACTTTTTTTGACCGATGGAGTAATTGTTCTTGAGTTGTATATTGTCAATAGTCTTGATCCGTTCTGCCGTGGAATAATCTTGGACAATGTTGCCTGGATTAATACTGTCTTGGGCATAAACATGCAAAGCATTCCCTAACTGGTGCAGCAAAATGGAGTTTCGGGATCTGTGGACCAAGACCAAGACTTCTCTTTGCCGGAGTTGTATCTGGTTCCAAATGCCCCAGGATTGGAAAGCAATGATGGCACTACATAAAATTAAAGTAGGTTTCAGTTTTGGTTGAGATAGGAATACCACCATGGAAATTACGATAGCGTAGCCTAAAACCAACTGGACATCATCAAACGGAATATCCTTGATCACAAATTCCTCTTGTTGGGCCACCCAACCCACAATGGAATTCATGGTTTGTATGACCCAATTATAGGAAACTACCAAAAAAGTAGGAAGCTGATTCAGTAAGGCCAAAGCCATGGCCAAAATGCCAAGACCCAAAATCAACCCCAAAAATGGAATGATCAAAAGGTTGGATACAAAAAACAAAGCAGGGAATTGGTGAAAATAGAACAGGCTAATGGGCAATACTCCCAATTGGGCGGCCAAGCTCACGGACAATAATTGCCATGTTTTTCGGACGATGATATGCTCCGGGAACCAAAACCGCTGCAATTTTGGATAGATCCAAACAATGGCAAAAACAGCAGCGTAACTCATTTGAAACCCTACTTGAAATAAGAAAAGAGGCTTTATCAACAAAATAAACCACATGGAAAGGGCAATGATATTAAAGACGTTGGTAGGGCGGTTCAAATAGAGGGCATAGGCCACAAAGGAAAACATGGTAACAGCCCGTACAATGGAAGGGGAGAGTCCGGCCACAAAGGCATATGCCCACAATAGGACGACCACGCCGACCAGTTTTAAGGTTTTTCCCTTATGGAAACGCTCCAGAGGTGACAACAAAAACTGAAAGATAAAAAGCAGTATACCCACATGCAGTCCCGATACTGCCAAGATATGTATGGCGCCTGCGTTGGCATAATTGTTATAGGTGCTTTCCGAAATGTCGTCCCGTTGTCCCAACAACAAGGCTTGGATAACGGCCAGTTCGTCTGCACCGAAAGGATGTTCTTTCAGTTTTCCGATGAGGTGTTCCCTAAAATTTGAGGCCAACCCAATCAAGGTTGATGGGGATGTTTCCTGTACAATAATGGATTCATGGTCCGTCCGTATCTGGTGAAAAATGCCCTGCTTTCCTAGATAGTCCTTGTAATTGAACTGATGCGGATTCAGGGGAGGTTGTATGATTTCCGCCTTGGAGAATACAAAAAGCTCATCATCAATCTTAAAGTTCTTTTTGGTGGAATCCACAGGAAGGCTGAGTAATAATTTGCCTGTTGCCTTTTTATGTTCCAGACCTTCAATTTCAACGACATAGCGTTGGGTGTAGGGATTGGGTTTTAAGACCTTCCTTACCTTCAGCTGCCATAATTGGTCTTGGGTAAAATGGTTATGCGAATAATGGCTCCCCAAATGGTTGGAGAGGGATAGACCAACCACCAAAACACCTAAGGATATGGTTATGAGAAGGGTGGTAAACTCAAAAAACGGAACGCCATTCCTTGCCTGCCTTTTATTTGCATAATAGAGAACAGGGAACAGCACAATAATCGCTATAAACGGGATGTGGGGAGCGATATCCAGATAAAAGCCCAAAACAATTCCCACAATGAGGAACACTGTGAGTTTGATGGACACAAAATTAAACGAGCGCACTATAAGATACGCATGGCCTTTACAAAGGCATAGTTCCAATATCCCTCCCGTAATGAGGATACCAAAACGCCCCTTGAGGTCGTGGCATGAATAAATTTGATCTCATCTCCATCCACGTCCACCACAAGGCCCACATGGTTGATGCGTTTTCCAGTTTTACTGGTCTTAAAAAAGAGCAGATCGCCCTTTTGTACGTCGTCCACCTGTACTTTTTTGCCTTCCAAGGCCATTTGGTACGAAGTTCTTGGGAATAGGATTTCGTTTTCCTTGAGGGAAACATAGACCAATCCAGAACAATCCATACCTTTTTTGGTGGTGCCCCCGTACTTGTAGCGCGTTCCAGAAAATTCCATAGCGGTGGAAATGATGGCCTCGGCCTTGGCATTTTCACGTTGTTCCTTTCTGGTTTTCTTTTCGGGGGATGTCTCTTCTGTGGACCCCTCTACCGTAACGGTTCGGGTCTTGCTGTAGGTTCGTTTTCTCTTGCCCGGGCCGCAACCGATCAGGACAAAAAGAAACAGTAAGAAAATGGTTTTGCGTAACATCCAAGAAATAGTATTGCTTTCTTGGAAGATAAAACTAAGCATTTTCAACGATTAATCGGGCAGCCAATTGACTGGCACCTTTTCCACCCAATTTTTTTCGAAGCAATTCGTAGTCCTCTAAAATTCGCTCCCGCTCTTGCCCTGCCACTATTTTTGATAGCTCTTTTTTGAGGTTTTTGGTGGTCAGGTCATTTTGGATGAGTTCTTTGACCACTTCCCTGTCCATAATAAGATTGACCAATGAAATAAAATCCAGGGTGATGATGCGTTTGGCAATTTGGTACGAAATCCAGTTACCCTTGTAGCAGACTACTTGGGGGATGCCAAAAAGGGCCGTTTCCAAAGTGGCCGTCCCGCTGGTCACCAGTGCCGCATGGGAATGTTTGAGCAAGGAATAGGTTTTGTTGGATACATAGCCTACCCTATTTTCCTTTAGGAAAGGAGCGTAAAATTCATCCGGTAGGCTCGGGGCGCCCGCAATGACAAATTGATATTCGGGAAAATCACTTTTTACGGATAGCATCACGTCCAACATTTTTTGGACCTCCTGTTTCCTACTTCCGGGAAGTAGGGCAATGATGGGTTTCTGAGCATCCAATCCATTTTCCTTTCTGAAAGTGGCCTCGTCCACCAAAGGGGTGTTCTCTATGGCATCGATAAGGGGGTGCCCCACAAACTGCACGGGGTATCCATGTTTTTTTTCATAGAACTCCTTTTCAAAAGGAAGGATGACGTACATGGCATCAATATCACGCTTGATTTTTTGGATGCGCCCCTCCCGTGAGGCCCAAATTTGAGGGGAAATATAATAGTTGGTTCTAAATCCGTTTTGTTTGGCCCATTTAGCAATCCGAAGATTAAAGCCGGAAAAATCAATGAAAATGATGACATCCGGATTGAATTTTTTGATGTCTTCCTTGCAAAAAGCGATGTTTTTAAAAATAGTGGGGATGTTCATGATCACCTCAAGAAATCCCATAAAGGCCATGTCTTTGTAATGCTTGGCCAATTGCCCCCCGGCTTTTTGCATCAAATCACCGCCCCAACAACGGATATCCGCATCAAGATCTTCTTGTTTCAGTGCCTTGATGAGGTTGGAGCCGTGCAAATCGCCGGAAGCCTCACCCGCTATGATATAATACTTCATCGTATAATGCTCAAGTTCAATTAGAACAAAACTTTGTAGGCCAAAATCACCAAGGCGGTCAGTAATGTGGCAATCATGACCCCTCTTGCCCTCAAATCCCGCTTAATGCGGAGAAACCCAAAG